>Ga0180433_10004416_pt1 | contig 19789 bp, 18 predicted proteins | sample SS_ome_8_FD_132980 | JGI IMG/M metagenome (GOLD analysis project Ga0180433, IMG submission 132980) | Hypersaline lake sediment archaeal communities from the Salton Sea, California, USA - SS_1_D_1 metaG | ecosystem: Environmental > Aquatic > Non-marine Saline and Alkaline > Hypersaline >... | reverse complement strand
TTTGCGAGAGGCAATGAAAGGGATCGCAGACGGCGCAAACTGCAAAGGCTATATGCTTTGGGCGTTCACGGACAACGTCTCTCCGATGAACGCCTTTAAAAACCGCTACGGCCTTGTTGAGATTCAATTAGAGCAATGCCGCAAGCGGGCGCTGAAGAAATCCGCTCATTTTTATCGGGAAATCATTCAAAACAGACAGTTTCAAACAGAACCGGATCTGCTCTATAAATAAACAAAAAGAGAAATCATCCCGATCAAAAACGGGATGATTCTTTCTTATGATCTGTACCCTTTATTCTCTCTTCGTTGGAAAAATAACCTTAATTTGAGTACCGTGATCAGGTTCACTGTAAATTTCAATATCACCTTCGTGTGCATAAATGATCTGTCTGGCAATCGTCATGCCCAATCCAGTCCCTGAAGTGTTTGAAGAGGCGTTCGTTCCTCTGTAATAGCGATCAAATAAATGCTCCAATGTTTCTTTTTCCATGCCGATTCCGTTGTCTTCTATTAAAATAGTGAAAGAAAGAGATTCATCTTGCTGAATACTGACCTTTACCTCAGTCCCTGTAGGGTTATGCTTAATACTGTTGGCGATCAGGTTTTCCAAGGCGCGCTGCATGTATTTTTCATCCATATAAAAAGCAATTGCGTCTCGGTCCGTCTGAAATTCGAAATGTTTATCTTTCGATTCCGGCAAGCTTTGTAATGCGGATAAAGTTTCCCTTAACAAGCCTACAATGTCTTTTTCTTCTTTTTGAATCGGGAGGGCACCATTTTTTAAGCGGAAAGTTAGGTTGAATTCTTCTATTAATTCTTCCATATACTCTACCCGCTCGTTCATTATGTTTGCAAAATCCCGTACTTTTTCCTGATTCCATTCATGTTTTTCAGATGATAAAAGAATTGTGTATCCTTTAACCACTGACAACGGCGTCTTTAAGTCGTGGGATACGCCTGTCATCCATTCTTCCCGTGTTCTTTCCAGTTTTTCGCTTTCCGATTTGTTTTTCTGAAGGATATATGTAAGATTGCTCATTGCATTCATTAGTTCTTGGTATAGCTTATATCCGGGTTTTTTCTTTTTCTTTGGAATGAACGAAGAAAATGCCGGCTCTGCATATTTTCCCTTGGAGAGATTTTCAATCCATGAAACGATATAAAGCAAAGGTGCGCCAAGCTGTTTTCCGAAGTACAGCGCAACAATAATCCCCATCATGATCATTGAAAGGATCCACAGCTGGTTTGTCCAATAGAGAAACGGGTTGTCAGCTTTAAATGGTTCACCCAATATCCACGTCAATGTCTGGCTGTCTTTCGTATCAAACCATGTTGAAAGATGAAAGCCTTTTTTAGCGGGATAAACATAATCCGAGACAAGTTCGCCGGGAATATAATGGCTGGGAATATTGCCTGGCTTGTTGGATGAATAAAGTTCGTTTCCCTCTTCATCAAGAATCTGAAGCCACATATGATATTCCTTTAAATGTCTGATCGTATCAGCTTCAACTGATATTTTTCCATCTTTTACGGATGTTTGGCGAACTAAGCTTGATAAAGAGAGCGGGGATTGATGCGTCTCTCGATTATTGAGAAAAAAAGTAAAAAAAAGTGTGCTGATCACAAATAAAGCGATACAAATAACGATTAGGAGAATGATTCGGGATATAAAGTGAAAAGCAATCCGATCTCTTAGCCTCATTGCTTTCCACCTGTCGGCTGAACTTCAAAAATGTAACCCAGCCCCCTTGCCGTCTTAATCCATTTTGGGCGGCTCGGATCTTTTTCAATTTTTTCTCTAAGCCGGCGAACATGTACCATGACCGTACTGTCGCCATTATAAAACTCTCCCCAAACATCTCTGTAAATCTTTTGTTTGCTTAAGATTTGATTGGGGTGGTTGCAAAAATACAGCAGAAGCTTAAACTCCTGAGCCGGACACTCGACTCTTATTCCATCAACAACCAGCTTCCCCGATATTTCATCTACTTGAAAATCCCCGAAATTATAAGACGGCTTGGATGATGAGGTTGTAAAATCTTTATATCGTTTTAACTGGGCTTTAACACGGGCAACGATTTCAAGAGGGTTAAAAGGTTTGGTAATGTAGTCGTCTCCCCCAAAACTAAAGCCTTGCAGTTTATCCAAATCAGACGTTTTAGCTGTAAGAAAAAGAACGGGGATATTTGTAAATTGGCGGAATTGATTGCAAAGAGTGAATCCATCTGAATCCGGAAGCATCACATCAAGCAGGACGATATCCGGCTCTTGATGTTTTAAAAGATGGAGTGCTTCCTCTCCGTTCTTGGCGTTTAAGACATCAGAGAACCCTTCGTTTTCAAACACCACGTTTAATAAGTCTAAAATATGCTGGTCATCATCAACGATTAACACTTTGCATTGTCCGAAAGAATGATCCATTTTATGACCTCCATTAATGATACGCTTTCATTTTCACATGAAATAGCAGGCAAAGAAAGTTATGGCGGCTGAAATTTAAGTGATGTTCAATTTTCTTAAAATTCAAACTTCTATATTCCTTAACATTGCCTGGCGGAGGCGGTGTATGTACAATCACTTCTGAGTGCATTTGCTAATTTCATCATCATTCATATTGCAAGAGGCTGTTTCTTAACAAGAAAAACAGCCTCTTATTTTATATAGCATATATTTGTCGGGTTCCTTTTTTGGCGATGCAGCAGCTGTTTTCCCGTGTTTAGGCAATGTTTAGGAAGGGTTTAAGGCGCATTAATGCAAATGAGTCTAAGATAAAGATGAGGTGAGGAACAGTGGAACAACATATCGTATTAACAAAAAATTTAACAAAAAAATTTGGAAAACAAACATCGGTCAGCGGGTTGGAGATGAAAATAAAAAAAGGACAAATATATGGTTTCTTAGGACCGAACGGTGCCGGAAAAACCACAACGATCAGGATGCTGTTAGGGTTGATCAAGCCTACAAAAGGAGATATTCAGCTATTTGGCCAGGATATCCGCAAACATCGCCTGCAAATCCTGCGGAGAATCGGTTCTCTAGTTGAATCACCGTCTTATTACGGAAATTTAACCGGAAGGGAAAATCTCGAGGTGATTCGCAGGGTTCGTGATTTGCCGGAGGCGCGGATTGCGGAAGTGCTTGAGATTGTGCGTCTGGCGAAAGTGGCTGATCGATTAGCGAAAGAGTACTCGCTGGGAATGAAGCAAAGATTAGGGATTGCGGCTGCTTTAATGAGCAAACCTGATCTCCTGGTGCTGGATGAACCGACGAATGGCCTGGACCCCGCAGGTATTCACGAAATCAGGGAGTTGATAAAGGAGTTACCTGATCAATATGGCATGACCGTGCTGGTATCCAGTCATTTATTAAGCGAGATTGACCAGATGGCGACACAAGTGGGTATTATTATGAACGGGAAGCTCATTTTCCAAGATGATATCGAAGAATTAAGGAAAAAACAAAAACCGCTCCTGAAGATTGGAGCGAATAATATTCATGAAGCCCAATCTATTATACAGAAACGGGGATTGCATGTGAAACTCCAGGAAGGAAACTTGTGGATCAGCGAAACATCGCCTGAATTTGTTTCAGAAATCAACGGAATTCTGGTACAGTCGGGAGTCTCTGTTTATAGATTAGAAGAAGTAAAACGGTCTTTAGAAGACATCTTCCTGGAGCTGACAGGTACGGAGGGAAGTTTATGAGACAAGTGCTGCGCGGTGATCTCCTGAAGCTGAAGCGATCCTCTTTGTTTATCGTCGTCTTCTTGGTTCCCCTTGTTGTTCTGGCTTATGAGCTGTTGAATTTAACTTACCGGGGAGAGTATGTCCAAAAGCAAGCTGAAATGTTTAAGGCGTCCTCTATGTGGCAGTATATGCTTTTTGACAACAGCATGCTGTTTGGGCTGGGTTTTCCTTTAGCCGTAACGATTATTGCCTCCATTATTGCAAATATAGAGCATCAGACAAATTCGTGGAAACAAACGCTGTCTCTGCCAGTATCAAGAGTAGGGATTTACTTAAGCAAATATATTTGTCTTTTCAACAGTCTGCTCTTAACTGCAACCATATTTGCAATAGGTATGGTTGTACTGGGCAAGGCTTTGGGATTTGAAGGGCCGATACCGTGGGGTCTTTTATTTGGGGATAGTTATGTTATGCTGCTGACGGCATTGCCGATCATGTCTTTTCAATTATGGCTGTCCATCACATTTAAAAACCAGGCGTTTGCAATTCTCATCGGTACGGTCAGTTCCATTGTCGGTCTCTTTTTAGCCGCCGGAATGACGACGCGGTGGTTTCCGCTCGCTTATCCGAGCCAGTCATCGACCATCATCTTGCAATATGAGGGACTTGGAGTCAATCCGGATCTATCGGCTTTTGTCGTAATTAATGTTTTTGTCGGAATGATGCTTTTGATCATTGGGACCTTTCATTTTAAAAAGCGAGATGTTCTGTAGGAGGATGTACCATGTTAAAAAATATATTAGCTGCTGAAAGGTTGAAATTAAAGCGTTCGAAAATGTGGGTGTTGTATGTATTGGCCCCTTTTATTAGCGTCCTATTGGCTTACACTAACTTTCGAAATAACTATCATCTGTTTGTGCAGCCGGGTGACAACGAGTGGGTTGAAGCTTGGACGCAGGTTGCCGTTTTTATGGGATCCTTTGTATTGCCGATTCTTGTAGGTATATATGCTGCATTTGTATGCAGAGGAGAACATGTAGGGGGAGGATGGAAGCAATTGTTGGCCCTGCCGGTTTTAAGGTCGCGGGTTTTCTTTGCGAAAAGTGTGATGGTTGTGATGATGGTTGCTGCGACGATGGGCATCTTATTCATACTTTTTATTCTATTCGGGTTCCTTAATGGTTTAAAAGGAGGTCTGCCGTTTCTCGCAATTTTAGGATATGTCGTCCAAGGGTCCATTGCCTGCCTTCCGCTTATCGTGCTGCAGCTGATCACCTCCATCAGGTATAAGACATTCGGTATACCGCTCGCGGTCAGCATAGGATTCACACTGCCGGCCATAATAGCTGCCAATACGCCATTAGGGCAAATTTATCCTTGGACCCTGCCTATGCTGGGGATGTCTCCTCCTGATGAGTCGCCAATTGACTCATATCCGTTGTTTTACAGTATATTAATTGTTTTGTTTATCCTGTTTACGGTACTTGGAGTAAGAAATTTTTCACGGAGGGATATGGTTTAAGTCACGAAAAAGAATGATTTTCCTCCAACAACTTAAGGATATCTAAGAAATGAAGTTTAAAATTCACTTAACTTCTTTTGGTAAACTTCCGGCATCAAGAATTAATAGAAAAAAAGGGATTCTATTATGACATGTGGTTGAAGCAGGCAGAAAAGAGACAGGACATGATTTCTCTATGATATCATCCCGATGAAAACGGAATGATATCATACGTCAGTTTTACTTTTTTTGTCGCGTTTACATAAAATACTCCGGCCGGTTGATCATAATCTGCTTGTTCATTTGACTGATCACGCCTTCGCAGCGGAGCTTTTTCAGGACGGCGCTGACGGTTTCGCGGGATGTCCCAGAGATTTTGGCAATTTCAGCAGCGGTGATCGGACAGTTGATGACGGTTGAATTGCTTTCTTTTTGACCGAGGCTTTCGGTTAAATAGTAAATGGCTTGTGTGACCCTGTCGTGTGCATGGGAGAGTGTAATGCGCTTCAGCCTTTCCTCGTGGAGGGCAAGAATGTCTGATAAATGATTGAGAATATCGTAAAGCAGGTTTTTGTTGTCCCGGACGAGATCTTCGAAGATGTTCATGGGTATATAGTAGAGTTCAATATCTGTTAAGGCTTCGGCGGCATAGTGATAATGCTCATCCCGAAACAAGCCTCCAAATGGAAAGAGGGTATGAGGACGTACATAGTCGGTATAAAACATGGATCCAGCTTCGTTTGATTTTTCGAGTTTGATAAAGCCGTCGAGAAGAAGGTACATTCGTTCCCGGGGGTCGTCTTCCATAAATAATATCTGGCCTTTATGGTAAGTGCGCCAATAGATAAACTGTTTCATATCTTCCAGATCTCTTTTATTCAGGGAAGCGAGAAGAGGAAACTTTTTCAGTTGATGTACGATGTCTTTGTTCTTCATATGGACCACCCTTATCGATTTTCTTATGTTGCGGCTATATAGTTTAAATTTTACTTGTTTTTGACGATTGGCAAAAGGAAGAACCCTCCCCGAGCCCTTCCTTTTGCTTTTAGGCTTGTTCGACAATCGTGCCGGCATTTCCTTGGAGAGCGTCTTTGGCTAATTTCAGGGATGTGATGACCGTTTTATTGCCTTTTTTGGCTTCGGCAAATTGGATGGCTGCTTTGACTTTTGGCAGCATGCTTCCTTCTGCAAATTGCTTTTCTTTTATATAACCTTTCAGTTCTTCGGTGGTGACGCGTTTCAGCGCGCGTTCTGTCGGCTTTAAATAATCGACGGCAACATAGTCGACACCTGTTAGAATGACCAGTTCGTCAGCCTGCACAAGTTCCGCCAGTTTGCAGGCGGCAAAGTCTTTGTCGATGACGGCGTCAATACCGGAGACGGCATCGCCGTTTTCAATGACGGGAACGCCTCCGCCGCCGGCCGCAATGACGATATGTCCGTGTTCGACAAGATCATTGATAACATCGTGTTCAAGGATCGATACCGGAGCCGGAGACGGTACGACCCGGCGCCAGCCTCTTCCGGCGTCTTCTTTAAAAACGAGGCCGCCGTTGCGGCTGTTCATCAGTTCTTTCGCTTCTTCTTCGCTGTAAAACGGACCGATCGGTTTTGTCGGGTTGCGGAATGCTTCATCATCGCCTCGGACGGCGACGCGGGTGATGACGGTTGCCGCATGTCCGCCTTTCCCTTTCGCATGCAGCGCCCGGTCAAGAGCATTTTGCAGCCAATAGCCGATCATTCCCTGGGTCATGGAAACACAAGTTTCAAGCGGCATGGCCGGTGTTTTCGGGGAATCCGCCTCTTTTTGCTGAATCATCAGGTTTCCGACCTGCGGGCCGTTTCCGTGCGTGACGATTAATTCGGCGCCGCTGTCGATCATATCCGCCAAATACATGGCGGTTTCTTCAAGCGCGCGCTTTTGCGCTTCTGCACTGGCATCTCCGGTTTGGATGGCATTACCGCCAAGTGCGACGACAATTTTTCTTTTTTTCATTTGATCATCACCTCTGTTTTGTTAAATTGAAATGCTTCCCGCAGCCAGCCTGATCACGGCGATGACAGCCAATACAAGAATCGCGGCGGCAATCAAAAGCTCGGCCTTATTGAAGACGGGGCCTTCTTTTCCTTTGCGGACAGCCCGGAATACGAGAATGCCGGGAGCGTATAAAATCATGGTCAAAAGCAGGTAATCAAGTCCTGCGGCATATACGAGCCAGACGCCGTAAATGCTTGCGATGATCCCGATGATGAGGTTCTTTCCCCGGTTAGGTTCTTTGTGCAGCCAGCTGTATTTAAGCTGATAAAGCCCGGAAAACAGATACGGGATCAAGATGGCCGAGGAAGCCAAGGAGAATGCAAACTGATAGGCCGCATCCGAAATGAGAAACGTCAGCAAAAACAGCTGGATAATGGCGTTTGTCAAAGTCAGCGCATTTGTCGGCGCGCCGTTTTTATTTTCTTTGCCGAACCATTTCGGGAAGACCCCTTCGCGCGCCGCGATCAGCGGGAGTTCGCCCGCGAATAATGTCCAGGCCAGCCAGGCGCCCAATACGGAAATGATTAATCCCAAGTTGATGAGCACAGCTCCCCATTTGCCGACGATATGCTCCATGATCGCGGCCATTGAAGGATTCGGAAGCCCGGCCAAGTTTTGCTGATTCATGACGCCGAGCGACAGCATCGTAATCATGACGTAAATCACAAGTACACTGATCAAGCCGATGACAGTCGCTTTGCCGACATCGCTTGATTTTTTGGCACGGCTTGAGAATAAGACGGCCCCTTCAATTCCGGTAAACACCCAGACGGTCACCAGCATCGTGCTCTTGACCTGTGTCCCGATGGAACCGAGCGACAGCCCTTTTCCCCAGAAATCGTTCGTAAATAAATCAAGATGAAACACAAAGATAATGGCGATAATGAAAGCAAAAATCGGTACCAGTTTTGAAATGGTCGTAATTAAGTTGATCATGGCAGCGGACTGTACCCCGCGCAGGATCAAAAAGTGCACGCACCAGAGGATTACGCTTGCACCGATAATCGATGCGACGTTTTGTCCGTCTCCAAACGCAGGGATGAAATATCCGACTGCGCTGAACAGCAGCGTTCCGTATGCGACATTGCCGAGAAGGGCTGCGAACCAGTACCCCCAGCCGCTGTTAAACCCCATAAAATGGCCGAATCCTTCCCGCGCATAAGTGAAAATACCGCCGTCTAAATCAGGCCTTTTCGTGGTCAAGTTTTGGAAAGAGAAGGCCAGGGCAATCATGCCGACTCCGGTGATGATCCAGCCGATTAAAATGGCTCCCGCCCCCGCTCCTGAAGCCATGTCGCTTGCAAGGTTGAAGGCGCCCCCGCCGATCATCGATCCGATGACAAGCGCGATAAGTGCAAACAGCCCAAGTTTCTTTTCTTCCGCCATTTTTGTCACCTCATTCGGTTTAGAATGGAAAAGGGAATGAGCCCCTTTTCCTGTCAGTCAAGATCGCCGAGTGTCGCTGCCATGACAGCTTTAATTGTGTGCATGCGGTTTTCAGCTTCATCGAACACTTTAGAGTGTTTGCTGCGGAACACTTCGTCCGTCACTTCCATTTCTTTAAGGCCGTGCTGATCGTAAACGTTTTGTCCGTAAGTTGTATGAAGGTCGTGGAAGGCAGGCAGACAGTGCAGGAAGATGACGTTATCGTTTCCTGTTTTCTTGACGAGATCCATATTCACTTGATAAGGTTTGAGCAGTTTGATCCTTTCAGCGAACTTGTCTTCTTCTCCCATGGATACCCAGACGTCCGTATACAGAACGTCGGCTCCGGACACGGCTTCATCTGTATCGCTTGTGACGGTGATTTTTCCGCCGGATTCTTCGGCGAACGCTTCCGCCATTTTAACGATGTCTTGATCAGGGAACAGCTCTTGAGGCGAGCAGATTCTCACGTCCATGCCGACTTTGGCGCCGCCGATGAGCAGGCTGTTCGCGACGTTGTTACGGCCGTCGCCGATATAGGTGAGTTTGATCCCTTTTACATGTCCCGTATGTTCTTTCACTGTCATAAAGTCCGCAAGCATCTGCGTCGGATGCCATAAATCGGTCAGCCCGTTCCATACCGGCACACCGGAATGCTCTGCCAGGGAAATCACTTTTTCATGTTCAAATCCGCGGAATTCAATTCCGTCGAACATGCGGCCGAGAACTTTGGCTGTGTCTTCGATCGATTCTTTTTTGCCGAGCTGAATGTCGTCTTTGCCCAAATATTCGGGATGCGCACCGAGGTCGATACAGGCTGTCGTGAAAGCGCAGCGCGTTCTTGTAGAAGGCTTTTCAAACAGCAAAGCGATGTTTTTACCTTCCAAATAGCGATGCTTGATGCCTTGCGCTTTTTTTTCTTTTAATTTTTGGGCGAGATCGAGCAAATAGAGGATTTCTTCTTCGGAAAAATCTTTTTCAGCTAAGTAGCTTCTGCCTTTTAAATCAATCGTTTGGTTCATGGATCTCTCTCCTTCTTCTTTAGGTTTGGCTATTTCACATCTTCGCGATAGAGCGGCATGCTCATGCAGCGCGGGCCGCCGCGTCCTCTTGAAAGCTCCCCGCTCGGGATTTCGATAACTTTAATGCCCTGTTCTCTCAAACATTCGTTAGAAATGTAATTCCGGTCATAGGTGACGACGACACCAGGAGCGATCGCGAGTGTATTGGAGCCGTCATTCCACTGCTCCCTGGCTGAAGCGATTTCGTCTCCGCCGCCGCAGAAGATCAAGTTGACATCTGAAAGGCCGAGCGTTCTTTTTAGCACTTCCGGCAGATTGTGTTCTTCAGTCGTACGAATGTCGCCTGCCGTTTCCCCTCTCTCAAGAACGAAGATCCGCATGTCTCCTTCAGGCCCCTGGATGGCGGGATGGATCGTGAATTGATCTCGGTCAACCATCGTGAAGACGGTATCTAAATGCATAAAGGCTCTGCTCTTCGGTATTTCGACGGCCAGTACGCGGCGAATCCGGCTCTGCCGCTGAAATAAGTTCCGGACAAGACGCTCGATCGCCTGAGCCGTTGTCCGTTCTGATACCCCGATCGCTACGGTATCTTCATTTAAGACAAGCTCATCTCCGCCTTCGATATTGAATTTGAAATCACGGTCAAGCCAAACCGGAATCTCATGCCCTTTAAAACGCGGGTGGTGATTGATAATGTAGCGCATAAACAGCGATTCTCTCCTGCGAGCAGGCTCTTTCATTTTGTTGATGGTCAGTCCGCTTCCGATGGCGGCCGCCGGATCTCTTGTGAAGTAAAGGTTTGGCATCGGATCGAGATAAAATGGATAATGGTCTTCCATCAGCTCATGAAGATGCGATTTCTTTTCGCGTTCCAGCTCATTTTTTCGAATCCCGCTCATCACATGTTCGACCATCGAATCGGCGTCAAAGGTGAGCAAGAACTCTTTCAGTCTGTCGTAAGCGCCGTTGATATCTGCTTTGCTTTCCGTTAACAGCTCATCGATAAACCGCTCGCGGATGAAAGCGTCATCCAGGGCTTCAGCCGTCAGCTTTTCTAAATAAAGAACTTCAACTCCCTGTTTCTTTAACGTTTCTGCAAATTGGTCATGCTCTTTTTGCACCGCTGGCAAAAAGGGAATATCGTCAAAGAGAAGCCTTTCCAGATATTCGGGTGTGAGGTTTTCCAGTTCCCGACCGGGCCGCTTCAGCATGACGGTTTTCAAAGGGCCGATTTCAGAGTAAACGTGTATCGGTGTTGTCATGATCATCCCGCCTCCTAAGCTCTTTTTGTTACATGTACAGCTTAAAACAGGAAGGAAAAGCTCGATGTGAAAGCGATAACAACGAAAACGTGATATATTTCACATGTTTTTTGATGAAGCAAAAACAAAAATGAATAATTATGATAAATCGAAAATGAGTCCTTGCAGGAGCAGAGAATAGAACGTATAAAACGTGTATATTTTTAAAGGGGATTTTTTGAAAAAATTTTTTTTGAGGGAAAAAAAGCTGATCCGGATGGCCGGATCAGCATAAGTGATCACAAAATGATTGGGCTGCCTCAGGCGATTGGGAAATCACAAGGCATGTATCGTTCCCGCATATACAGCCCAGCATTTCCGGGCTTCCCAGCTTATCAAGAAGGACGCCGATGGCATGGGCGTTGCCGGGCATTGTTTTAATAATGATCAAGTTGTCCGTCCGATGCACATGCAGGACAACGTCGGAGATTTTATCTTTTAATATTTTGGAAGGGTTGATGGATAAGGAAGCATTTGTCGTGTAGACAAGCTTTCCGTTTTCACCGGGCTGTTTCACAAGATACATTTCTTTAATATCGCGGGAAATGGTAGACTGCGAAACGGCGATGCCCCGTTTTTCCAGCAGGGATGCCAGCTGTTCCTGATTTTCTACCGGATGTTCGAGAATGGTTTGCTTGATGAGCCATTGCCGTTTTTGTTTGTTCATAAGAGCGCCTCCCAGGCAAAACACGTATATCTATTATTATAGGACGGTTTTATCGTCGGCAGATGGAAGCTATTTTACAAAAAAACAAATCTTTCAGTCTGTTAAAGGGGTTGATAGACCCCAAAATTTCACTTATAATGCTTGAAGATGACAAATTGATAACAGAGAAAAGGTGGTTTTCTAGGGTTCCGCAGTGGGTTCCCCGCTGGTCTGGTCCGAGAGAAAACACATAGCGAAGATATCGTTATGACACGGTGGGATAAAAGCCCAGGAGTTTTTGCTCTTAATCAAAGAGCTTCTCTCCGGGGCTTTTTTACTTTTTACAGGAAATCGACTACGAATAAGGAAGGGGATGCAGTTTTATGAAAAAGAAAGCAATGGATATGATCCTAATTGTTATAGGCGCATTTTTCTTTGCGTTAGCCGTGAATCTGTTCGCCATCCCGAATGACTTGGGAGAAGGCGGCGTCACGGGGATCACGCTGATTTTATACTACGTTTTTGAATGGTCTCCGGGCATCACAAACTTTGTGCTGAACGGCATTCTTCTGATTATCGGCTATCGCTTTTTGGATAAAAAAACGACGATTTATACCATCATTGCGGTGGCGGCCAATTCATTTTTTCTGCACGTGACTGAAGATTGGACTGTGCCGGCTGATGAAGTGATCATCAGCACGATCTTTGCCGGGGTATTTGCCGGCGTCGGCATCGGCATGATCATCCGTGTCGGCGGAACCACTGCCGGGTCTGCGATTCTCGCGAGAATCGCCAATAAATATTTCGACTGGAACATCAGCTATGCCTTGCTGATGATCGATTTAGTTGTCGTGTTCAGTTCCTACTTTATCATTGGTGCTGAAAAGCTGATGTTTACGATTGTCATGCTGTACATCGCCACAAAGGTCATGGATTTCATTATCGAAGGGCTCAACACGAAAAAAGCGATCACGATCATTTCTGAGCATAAAAACGAGATCGCCGCGCAGGTCAATACCTTGATGGACCGCGGCGTCACGATATTAACGGGACGCGGACACTATACGGGCGATTCCAAAGAAATTCTATACATTGTCATTAACAAACAAGAGCTGTCCATGCTCAAGAAAATTATAAGAAGCACAGATAAAAAAGCATTTGTCATCATCCACGATGTCAGGGATGTATTCGGCGAGGGATTTGTTGATATTTCAAAATAGGGGAAGGCTGCCGGCAGATGGCCGGGAGCCTTTTTGTATTCATCGGGTCGTGATTAGGGACAGATCGTCTGCTGATTGGACGAATACGTGATCATTCACACTGCAAGTTTTATGCAGAAACCGGTTTCTGTGGTAAGGTAGATTGTGGCATGAATATCATTAATATAGAAATCCGCTTGCTGAAGTAAAGGAGGTCTATTATTTTTGGAACAGGAAGAAAAAAAGCCAATTGATGTGAAAAGCCGAATGTTCTTTAGAGTATGGGCTTTTGCGGGGACGGCAGGTTTCGGATTGGTCGGAGTGTGGCTCTTTTATGAAGCAATAAAACTCGAATCGAAATATTCATTGCTTTACCTGGGAGTCGGACTTTTCGGGATCATCTATGGTTTGATTACTTTTCTAATGATATTTCCGGCATTCACGAAAAAAGGAAACATCATCTTCAGCATGATCGAGGGAGAAGGCGGGCGGCTGTTCTCAGGGAATAAATCTGTGCTGTTCAAGGACATCAAAAGCCTTAAAATGGCGCAGCACCGCTTCAGCCCGAAAGGCATTTTCTTTATGGATATACTGATAGAGACGCGCGGGAACGGCATGGTGCGGATTCCGACGTACAACATTCTTCCTGAACCGGCATTTTATAAAGCGGTCGAGCTATACATTCTGCCCTATATGACGGAGGAAGCGCGTGCGGACTGGATCGGCCGGTTCACAGAAGCGCAAAGAAAAGCTTATTTAAATGAATTTCATAAAGATATTTAATCGTCCGGGAAAGAGCAATTTTCGAGATGAATGAAAATAACTGAAACCTTTGGGGAAATTCATTCGTCTTAATTAGAGGCCGTAGTCTTAATGCGGAATTTTTTTACGCAGACGTGGACTGTTTGAGTGAGGGAAGCTGGGGGATTTTCATCGTGGACGTGCTTGAAAAACCGCCGAGACTTTTAGTAGAATGATATATTATCGTTTCCTCACGCTTCATTGACTGAAACAGAAAGCGGTCTGAAAAAAGTTTAAAAAGGTAGAGGTTATCATGAAAAAAATATTCTCTCATAAGCTAAGCTTTTTTGTGTTAGCTGTTGTTTTTGTATGGGCTAAAACCTATGCTTCCTACTTTTTAGAGTTTAATTTGGGTGTGAAAGGGTCTACGCAGCACATGCTGCTGTTTATCAACCCATTCAGCTTCACGATTGCTGCACTCGGTTTGGCTTTGTTTGCTAAAGGCCGCCGGTCGGCGATATGGATCATCATCATTGATGCTGTGATGACGTTTGCTTTATATGCAAATATCCTGTTTTACCGTTTCTTTGATGACTTTTTGACGTTTGCAAACTTAAAACAAGCCGGAAACCTCGGCAACATGTCGGATGGCGTTTTTGACATCATGGCATTTCATGACGTTATCTATTTCGTCGATTTGATCATTCTGATTGCATTATGTGTGAAGCTGCCTGAACTGAAGGCGGCACAACTGAAAAAAAGATGGGCTGCAACTGTCGTTATCGGCGGAGTGGCGCTGTTTTTCATCAACCTTGCAGTTGCTGAGACAGACCGTCCGGAGCTTTTGACAAGAACATTTGACCGAAATTATATCGTCAAGTATTTGGGGCCTTACAATTACATGATCTATGATGGTGTTCAGGCTGCCCAAAACGCGAGCCAAAAGGCATATGCGAGCAGCGACGACCTGACGAGCGTCATCAACTATACCAATTCGCATTATGCAAAACCGAATGACGAGTATTTCGGCGCAGCAAAAGGCAAGAACATCATCAAGATTCATTTGGAAAGCTTCCAGACGTTTTTGATCGATTATAAGCTGAACGGAAAAGAAGTCACGCCGTTCTTGAACAAGCTGGCGCACGGCCAGAATGACATGATGTATTTCGATAACTTTTTCCATCAGACCGGTCAAGGTAAAACCGCGGATGCCGAATTGATGATGGACAACAGCCTTTACGGACTGCCTGAAGGCAGCGCGTTTGTAACCAAAGGGCAAAATACGTACCAGTCCCTGCCGGCGATTCTGAACCAAAAAGAAGGCTACACAAGCGCCGTGCTCCACGGGGATTACAAGTCATTCTGGAACCGCGACCAGGTGTATAAACAAATTGGCTATGACAAATTCTTCGATGCCAGCACATATGACATGTCAGAGGAGAATCTCGTCAACCTTGGCTTGAAAGACAAGCCGTTCTTTGAAGAATCAATTCCGAAGCTGAAATCGCTGAAACAGCCGTTCTATGCGCATTTAATCTCGCTGACAAACCACTATCCGTTCATTTTGGATGAAAAGGATGCCACCCTTGAAAAGGGAACGACGGGAGACAAAACGGTAGACGGGTATTTCCAGACGGCGCGTTATCTTGACGAAGCGCTTGAAGATTTCTTTAAAGAGCTGAAAAAATCGGGATTATATGATGATTCCGTCATCGTCATCTATGGCGACCACAACGGAATCTCAGAGAACCACAACCGTGCGATGAAAGAAGTATTAGGAAAAGAGATTACACCGTATCAAAACGCGATGAATCAGCGCGTACCGCTTATGATCCGCGTTCCGGGCAAAAAAGGCGGAGTCAATCATACGTATGGCGGTGAAATGGATGTCATGCCGACACTTCTTCACCTGCAAGGTATTGACAGCAAAAAATACATCAACTTTGGTACAGACCTCTTTTCTAAAGACCACGACGAAACCGTGGCTTTCAGAAATGGAAACTATGTAACGCCGAAGTACACGATGATTGATACGACCGTATACGATACAAAGACAGGAAAAGAGATCAAAGGCAACCAGGAAACGGAAAACCTCAAATCACAGGTGTCCGAACAGCTGGATCTGTCCGACCAAGTACTCTATAAAGATCTGTTAAGGTTCCACGAAATTTCAGACTTCAAACCTGTTGATCCATCAACGTATCATTACGGAAAAGAAAAAACCGGCGAGTAAAAACGAAAAGCCGCCTGACTGCTTTATGAAGCGTCGGGCGGTTTTTTTGTGAGGCTGGTCCGCCGTTGTTCTAAGAAGCCGGCCCGGCACATAGATTGATAGGAAAGAGGACAGAACAAGGATAGAGGATGTGAGAACGTTGACCAAATCTCAGTATTTTTTTAAATTGCATCCTTTAATGGTGCCGGCCGGCTGGACAGTGAAAGAAAATCATTTGTATCAAAAGCCGATTCGCGATCCCCGCCGTACGCTCTTCACCTTGGAGAATGAAACCTCCGGTAAAATGGTACAAGTTGAATATGCTGGAGAACTGAAGTACGTTATCAGGATGCTAAATGCTGATCAAACGCTGGTCAGTGAAGATTCAGATACGCCGTATGAACAGCTGGTCGAACGGTTGGAAGATAGGATTCGCGCCTCTGGCGGCGCCCGCAATTTGCTGAGGCTTAGAATCCCGGCCGGTTGGACGGTTGTGCATCACTCATTAACCGATACAAACCCCGATGAATTGGCGCCTGACAGCAAGGCCTGGCGGTCAGATTTCAAACGGGATCTTTTGAAGCTGCGGCATGAGGAAGAATGCCTCCTCCTCAATATAGAGTGGTATCCCGAGTGCAGTCCGGCCGGCCATTATGCGCTGAAATTGATTAAGAACGGGAACTGGAACAGTCCTTTGGAAGACATGCTGTGCATCCATCCGAAGGAATTGGCCTATGAGATTCACGCTGTTTTGAAAAAGACTTGTGAACATCAATATGTTGATGAAGCCGGCGCATAACGCGGCCGGTTTTTTGTGTGAAAAGTCCTTTGTCCAATACATACTTTTTATTCAATAAAATGTCATATTTTTCTTGAGTGAATAAGAAAAATATTTTATTATGGTAAAAGATACATAAGAATTAGACGAAAGGGGTCAAACGGGATGAAAAAAATAGCAGCGGGTCTTTTGTCTGCCGGTCTTATCATCGGTTTTTCCTGGGGTGCCGGCGATGTGGCAGAAGCAAAAACGAAGGTAAAAACGTACAAAAACTGCAAAGCTTTAAACAAAGACTATAAAGGCGGCGTCGCACGTTCGAAGTCGGTCAAAAACAAAGGCGGAAAAACGAAGTACAAGCCGTATGTTTCAAAAGCGCTTTATGACGCCAATAAAAAGCTGGACCGCGATAAAGACAAAATTGCCTGTGAGCGCTGATATATCCAAAAAAAGATCTCTTGCTGAGGGGGTCTTTTTTTGTTTATCAGGAAATTTATGAAAATTAAAGACTGCTGAAACATAATCTTAACAGTGCGAACCTATACTTTGGCAAGAGAAGAGCAAAAGGGGAGTGGATGATGTGTCAGCTTTATTAAAGAAATTGATGTTATCTTCATTGATCGGGGTTTCTATCGGGTCAGCACTGTTTGCAACGGACGCGGGAGCGCAAGAGCCGGCGGCGAAGCCTAAAAAAGTGGCTGTCATTGCGCACAGAGGTGCTTCTGGATACGCGCCGGAAAACACGATGGCTGCCTTTGAAAAGGCGCATCAGATGAAAGCGGATTATATCGAGCTGGATGTTCAAATGTCCAAGGACGGGGAGCTTGTCGTCATTCATGATACAACTGTAAACCGTACGACAGACATCGGCTCAGTGCTGCCGGTCGCCGTAAAGGACTTGACGCTTGCCGAGCTGCGCAAGCTTGATGCTGGCAGCTACTTCGGGCCGCAGTTCGCCGGGGAACGCATTCCGACATTTGAAGAAGTGCTTGACCGGTATAAAGGAAAGATCGGAATGCTGATCGAATTGAAAGAACCTGCACGCTATCCGGGAATCGAAGAAAAGGTATCAGCGGCATTGAAAGAGCGGAGAATGGATAAGCCTAAAAACGGAAAAATCATTGTACAATCGTTTGATTTCAACTCTGTATACAAAATTCATCAGCTGCTCCCATCAATGCCGACAGGTGTCTTAACGTCAAAAACAGCGGACTTAACAGATGCAAAGCTCAAGGCATTTTCCGGCTATGCCAAATATGTGAACGCCAACTTAAAAAATGTGGCCGCTGATCCTACACTTGTGCCGAGAATCCATGCGTTCGGCATGAAAATTACGCCATGGACCGTCCGCTCCCGCGATGAAGTGCCTCCGCTTTTAAAGGCCGGCGTGGACGGGATTGTGACAGACTTTCCCGACTATGTTCCGAAAAAAGTACGCTAGATACTAAACAGAAAGCCTGCAGTTTGCTCTGCAGGCTTCAGCGTGTCGACAAACCCTCGCATTCGTTGTCAGGCCTGCGCGTCGGTGCTCACGAATTCCAACATTCGCTCCGCTCCGATGCTCGGCCTTCCTAGACTGCAAAGGTTTTCAATCACGCTGAAAAGATGACAAAATCCCAAAACAAAAAGCCGTTTTGGGATTTTGTCAACAATCTGAAGCCTGCAGTTTGCTCTGCAGGCTTTTTCATTCATCAATAAAACTGGGCTAACAGCAGCAATGTCAGTGTAACGGTTATCGCTCCGCCGATTCTTGTGGATACCTGAGCAAACGGCATGAGCTCGAGGCGCTCGGCGGCGCTGAGAATGGCGATGTCCCCCGTTCCGCCCTGACCTGAATGGCAGGCATTGATAATCGCGGTTTCGATCGGGTACATGTTCAGCCACTTTCCTGTAAAAAAGCCGACGGCTATCATCGTGATCACGACAGATACGATCGTAATAATATTGGCAATATTAAAAGCAGCGATCAGCTTGTCCCACGGTGTCATGGAGACGCCAATGGCAAAAAGCAGCGGATATGTCACAGCAGTTGAAAAGAAGCGTGACACGCCGTAGGCGCCGTTTTCCAAATTCGCCGGAGCCAAACGAAACAGTTTCACGGCAACAGCCAAGAGAAGCATCATGACGGGTGCTGGAAATCCGAACAAGTCATGTGAAAGCATACCGACCAAATATAATGAGACGGCAAGAATGCCTCCCGATGCAAAGTGGGAAAGGTTAAAAACGCTTTCTTTGTCTTTGTCGCGGCTTTCAAGCGGCAGTGCGTCCCCACTTTCGAAACGGTCGACTTTTCCATTGCCTGTCCATTCAGGCTTTTTCTTCCCCATTACATTTAAAACCCCAGACAAAATGACAGCGCTTAAGCTTCCGAACATAATGGAAGGAATGACAAGTGCAAAAGCTTCCCCTTGTGACATGTGCATGATTTCCGAATAGCCGATGGACAGCGGAATGGCTCCCTCGCCAACCCCTCCGGCCATGATCGGAATCACAATGTACAGCAGCGTATGCTGAAATCCGAGGCCGAGCATTGTACCAACTGTCAGACCGACTGCCGCTGCGGCAATTGTCCCTGCGATCAGCGGAATGAAAATTTTAATGAAGGCCCTGACCAGCGTTTCTCTTTTCATCCCTAAAATGCTTCCCACTACAATGGCTGAGATAAACAAATAAAGAAAGTTTGAGTTTTCTGTAAATTCAGTTGTTGATTTGATAATGTCATCGGGAATGAGATGGTAATAGACGATAGCTGAAGGAATAAATGTCGCAAGTATAGCGGCACCGCCGACAGAACGAAGAAGCGGCAGCGACTTTCCGATTTGGGCGAAGGTGAATCCGAAAAAGCCCGTAACCGCAATAGCAGTTAAAATGTCGCTTTTCAGATCGTGCATATAGACAAACGTCACAATCAAAGCGAAGAGCAGCAAGTATACGGGCAGCGGAATGATGCCGATTTTAACATTCATTGCTCTTGCAAAAAAATTTTCATCCGGTTCTTTCGTTGTTTGAATCGGTATATGTTGTACCTTTGGTTTTGCTTCCATTTTCTTTCCCCCATCCTTTTTGTTATCCCTTTGCTCTGAGTTATTTAACTAAATTAAGTATACTAAAAAAATCAAAATTCAGACAACCGTGCAGGAAGACCTAGCTGTTTTCACATGATGATCTAGAGCGGGTCCATTTGGTTAAAGACGTGTCTGGACACTGTTTAATGGCCTTGTGCAGGCTTTTTTTGATGCG
>Ga0180433_10004415_pt1 | contig 19791 bp, 15 predicted proteins | sample SS_ome_8_FD_132980 | JGI IMG/M metagenome (GOLD analysis project Ga0180433, IMG submission 132980) | Hypersaline lake sediment archaeal communities from the Salton Sea, California, USA - SS_1_D_1 metaG | ecosystem: Environmental > Aquatic > Non-marine Saline and Alkaline > Hypersaline >... | reverse complement strand
TGAAGATCAGTTTGTAGCAGTTGGTCAGGATGTAGACCCAGACCATGATGTTCGGCATCGGGTCGCTCATGCTCGCGATGTCGTAGTGGAAGTCCTTGTCTGCCCACCACTGCTTGCGGAGCCGCCGCTCGCCCGACCAGTCCTTGAAGCTTGCCATGTAGCTCTCGAGAAGCCAGACGAAGTCGGCGAACTGCAACTTCGTTCGGACGCCCAACCGCGTGGTGGGGAGCTTCGACATCTCCTCGCCGTTGACGAGTCGGATCCACGCCTCGATCATGTCGCACCCACCGTGGTAAGCCATGGTGATCGCCGGCGTGATCCGGCAGTTGCCGTCGACGAGGAACGGCCGTTTGCTCACGCGGTCGATGACGAAGTCGAAGCCGCAGAGGCCGTGGAAGTTCAAGTGCCTGATCAGTTTCGCCGCCGCCGCGGAGCACGCCGAATCGTCCATGCTCTCGCGCAGCACCGTCGTCCCGCCTTCGCGCGGGTGCGTCCTCACGCCTTGGTACATGACTTCGCCGAGCACCTCGCCGTGGTCGCACAGGTGGAGGGTGCACGTCGTCGGCCCCTCGATCAGGCGCTGGAGCATCGGGAGGTTGTCCTCGGCCAGGCTGTTGACCCGGACGACCTCGAAGTACTTCTTCGCGAGGGTCTTGCGGTCGTGGACGAGGCGAAGTCCGGCGGCGCCCGATGTTTGCCGCATCTTGACGAGGATGGGCAGGTCGACGGCCGCGATCATCTCTCGTGCCTCTTCGGTCGAACGCGGGACGAGGATCTCCGGGGTGTCGATCCCGACCTCTCTCGCCAAGTCGGCGAGCTGCGCCTTGCAGTGAAGCCGCATCAGGGTCGCCGTGTCGAGCATCGCGGTCTTCGTCGCAGCGAAGACCCGGTCACGGTACTGGCTCATCAGGATGATCTCCTCGTAGGAAGGGAAGTAGTAGTCGTACGTGCCCGTTTCCAGTTCCTGAAGAAGCCGCTTCGCGTACTCGCGCGGCTTGTGCCGCATGTTGGGCAAGCGCACCCGCTTGGTGACGTACTTCGAGTAGGCGGCGTACGCGAGGTAATGGCCTTCCGCCGCGTACACCTCATAGCCCAATTGGCCGAATCGGCGGATGGCGTGCAGCGCCGCCGGTTCGAATAGCCCGGTGACAAGTACCTTCATCTTTCGTCTCCTCGATCCGTGTGAACGTTCGTCGGCGCGTGCCCGACGTCCCCTCCTGTGGATGAACCCACCCCGCCCATGGGAAGGAATCCTACCGGGATGAAGCCCGATGCGCCAACTGCGCGTCGGCACCGAGATCGGAGTGGGAAAGAACGAGGGGGAGCGCATGGCGCTCCCCCTCCTGCCTGGGTAGGTACCGGCGATCGTGAAGATTACCGGCTTGTTACCTGCTGAAGCGTCGTGCTGAACTCGTGCTCCACCTCCTGGGGCTCGATTCCGTACCGAAGCCCCTCCTCGATCGCGCGGCGCAGCGTGTTTCGTATGCGCGACCGACGAAGCGCGGAGCGACGCATCCGTCGCAGCTCGGCGTATCTGAGGCGTTCCTCGTACACGCGCTGCATCACGACCTCTGTCTGGTACATGGTGTACATCGCTCCAACCTCGCTTTCCCTGTGCTCCATTAGCGAGTCGTTGTTACCGCTTCTACTGATCTCGGCGCCGCACGCGGAGGGCGCCACCACCCCGCCGTCCTCATCGCTCATCGCTTCCTCCTCGTTAGTGCGTGTTCAGGTGCCGATCGGTTCGAACGGCCGTACCGGGCGGCAGACGGGTTCCACGCAGCGCGTGGCCCCGCGCGCCGCAAGTGGACCACCTCCCGGTGGCCGGGAAGTGAACCGACTCAGATCTGCGACGTGGACTTCCGCTTAAGAAAGCGGCTCGTTGACAGGCGTTCCGGACAGCCCTTCCGCACGGCTCGCGCCGCGCGCCCGTTAAAGCCGTTGTGAAGCTAGGCGGATGGAACGACGAACGATAGACCGCTACGCGGCCCGACCCCGGAGGGCCCGAACGTCGACTCGTCTGGACTGACTCACCATCGCTCGCACCTCCTTTGGCTCCTTGAGAACGTTCGAAAGACGAACCCCGACCGCTGGTCGGGGACCAACCCGAACGCGCATTATACCGACTCTGCACCGCTTTGCAAGGTTGCTAAGCCGGATCCTCGAACCCCACTCGCTACATCGGGAGACTACGGGGCCTCCGTCTCGCTATCGTCTCCGTCCTCGGCGTCGTGCTCGGGACGCAACAGCTTCTCCAGCAGTCCGGGGAGAAGGTCGCTCGGATCGACGAGGTCGCTCGATCGGGCCGACTCGGAGTCCTTCGTGGGAGCGAGGAATTCCTCGAGCAGGTCGCCCGTCGCTTCCTCGATGATCCGCGACGCGGCGCTTTCCGTTGCGGCCTGCAGTTCCGCGTAGTCCGGTGAAATCTGGACGTCCTCGAGTCCACCGAGCCCCTCGATCCGGAGGCCGAGTTCTTCGATCGTCGATTCGAGCTCCCGCCTGCCGATCATCAAGAGCCCCTCCCGCGTGACCTCCAGCAGCGGGGCCTCCCACTCGAGCGTCGGCGCGTCGGCCGAGCCTCCGATCCTCGAACCGAAGACGATCGGCAGCTCCTCGGCGTATCGGTTGATCCCGGAGACGGCTTCCGCCGATGTCTCGACCGGTAGCCCGAACAGCGGGCGATCGCGGTCTCCGCGCAAGCGCAACGCCTCGAGGAGGAACGACACGTCCCCCGACGCCGTTTCCCCCTCCAGGCGCAGCCGTCCGATGAGGGATACCTTCCCCGACTCGATCGTCACCGGAAGGGTCGTCGCGTAGAAGGAGGCGAGTCGCGGGAGGTCGAGCCGCGAAACGGAGAACTCGTACGTGCTGCCGGAGGACTCGAACCGAGCGGACACCTCGAATCCCGATTCGGGATCGTCGCCCCACCGGCCGTGCAGTCGGACGAGGATCGGTCGCGTTCTCAGGTTTGCCGGAAGGGCGAGGTTCGACAGCTCGACCTCGAACAGCGTGATCGGGGGGAGCGGACCACCCTCGTCCGGTTCGAGCTCGTCCTCCAGCGCGATCAGCACCCGCCCGATCTCGATCCGCTCGATCGAGAACGAAGGACTGGAACGGGAAAACGTGCGTCCACCGCGGTAGGGGGCGTACGGGTCGCCCCGCGGCGGAAGCGGGCGGACGTCTCCGAGGTACTCGATGAACCGGCGCAACAGCCCGAGCCAATCGACGTTCTTGGCGTGCTCCGCCGCCCAGTCAAGGTATCCGTCGACGTTCCAGCCGGAGGCCGCGTTGTCGATGTTCAGGGTGCCGTCGGCCTCCCGCTTCACGTGGACCGAAGCGTCGGCGATGACGATATGGTTGAACACGACCCGCTTCGCCAAGAGGGGGACCATCCCCGCGTTGAGGGTCAGGCGGGGAACCTCGAGCAGGTTCTCGTCCGGGGCGTTCGGATCCTGCACGACGAGGTCCTCGAGAACGAGTCCGCCGGTGAACAGGTTGAACGAGCTCTCCTGCGCGGCCACCTCGCTCCCGACGACCCATGAAGCGGTCGACGTCGCGATCGTGTCGGCGAACAGCGGCACGATCAGCGCCGCGAGGAGGTAGCAGATGACGTAGACGACCGGCAGGCCGATCAACATCTCCCTCCGGACGTAGCGCAAAGGACCTCTGGGAGGCGCCTTGGTCTCGTACTTTGCCTCGCCGCCGGCGAGGAACCGGCGCGCGAGGCCGATCCCGCGCCTGCCGCGCAGGAAACCGGAGATGCGCCAGCCGGCCACCCATCGGACGAACGACGCGCGGTACCGTTTGATCAGGCTACGGACGATCAGGAAGACAGGAACCGCGATGAGCAGGGCGACGACGAGGCTGCCGAACAGGAGGTAACGTCCGTAGCCCATCGGCGCGAGGACCGGAAGATGGAAGATCCACCGCCAGAGTGCATCGAGACCGCGGCTCGAATCGAGGGACCACTTCCCGATCGCGAACGCGCCCGGGGCGACGGCGAGAGAGAGCAGCTCGAAGAGCCCCATCGAGATCAGAAACGACCGGAAGGAGCAGCGGACGAGGAGGGCCAGCGAGCAGGGAAGGATCACGTGCAGGCCCATCGGCGGAAGCCCGGCGAAGACGCCCACGGCGAAACCGAACGCGATCTGATTCGGCGACAGGTTCGACTTCAGGATCTTGAGGATCTTCTTCGTCCAGGCGATCGGCGTCGGTAACATCACGTCCCCTCTTTGTTCCGCGACGCCATCTTCGGGACGAGACGTCGGCCGGTCAACCGGCGGAATCGTGGGGATCGCCCCCGCGAGTTGATCGAAAGGCGCTCGAACGGATAGGCTGAAGGTCATGGAGGAGAAGGACGTACGCTGCGAAAGGATCGGCCCAATCGCGAGACTGAGGGTCCGGTACGGGCGATGTCCCGAGTGCGGCGGTCGCCTGGTCGACGAGGTCGACGGCGGCCTGATCTCGTCGTGGACGTGGACCCCCGATAAGTACACGGCGCGGACGGTCGGGCTCAGCGCGCTCCGAGGGTTGCCTTCGGTGCACAACGTCGATACCCCTCCGTGCAAGCGTTGCGACGCCTGCGAACGATGGTACCTCGGCAAGTGGGCGTACCGGAGGAAGGCCGAGTAGCCGTCCGGAGATGCTTCACAGCGGGAGAACGTCTGGATACACTGTCCACCATTGAACAAACCAAGTGAGGGGGTGCGTGATGAAGAAGACGGGGATTCTCGCGGTGGTCGTTCTGCTCCTCGCGATCGGTCTCCAAGGGTGGGGTCTGTCGATCTGCGAGTATCGGTCGCCGAAGACGGCGCTGACCGACGCCAGGCTGTCGTTCGGCTATCGCTACTACGACGACGCGAACACGGTCGACGTCGACGTGAATTCGGGACGGCTGGCGTTCGACTACGACCAGCTGTTCGATTCACCGAACTACGGCTTCTCGCTCGGCGGGGCGGCCGAACTGACGCTGGACGCGTTCGTCCCGACCGGCTGGCTCGGGCAAGGGGCGGCGACGTTTCGATACTACCCGATCGAGGAGTCGCTTCTGTTCGCGTTCGGCGGCCTGGAAGCGTCGATGGCCACGGAGCAGCCTCAGCCCGGGCTCGACGTTCGGGTGGGGGTCGGGATCGGTCGGTTCAGCGACGTGACGCCGCTGGCGAAGGCGATCACGATCGAGAAGGAGCTTCTCCAAATCGATGCGCTCGCCGATCCGCTCGCCGACGACGTGCTGCTTTCGATCGCCGGAGCGATCGGGCGTCTTATCGAGTACGACTCGTTGAAGGATCTGGTCGCTGACATCGAGGCGTTGGTCGAGGGCACGACCGGCGTCGAATTGGACGCTCGTGCCACGCTGACGATCGAGGACATCATCCTGGCGGTCGACGACGAACGCCGATGCGGCTGGGCGATTCAGGGCGGGATCGGGTATGAGCTGATCGATCCGTACGGTGGCGCCCAGAACGTCGTCGTGGGTGGATCGGCCGACGCGGCGTTCGCGTTCGGCCCGAGCGACCAGCTGAGGCTCCATGTGAGTTATTCCGGACCGTTCGACATCATGAACGAGAACACGCTGAACGCGTCGCTCAGCTACGAGTACGCGCTCACCGAAGAAAGCACGCTGATTGCGGACTACGTCCTTCAGCGGGTGAAGCCCGCGGGCCTCGCGGCGACGGCGAGCCATTCCGCCGGCGTCGCGATCGGCTTCGACATCGCCGGGATCGATGTCTTGGTCCAGGCTTCGTTCACCCGGGACACGGGGGACCCCGGCTGGTCGACCGACATCTCGCTGACCGCGGCGATGGATCTGCTCTAGGAAGCCGCCGAGGAATCGAACGTGCCGCCTTCCGGTGCAACGGAGGGCGGCGCGTCTGTTTGGCGACCGAGGGGAAACGCCCGGTGAATCAGCGATCGAAGAGTAAGGGGTATCCGTTAGGTCCCGCCGTATCTCGACAAGCTTTGGTATAATCCGACGGCCATGCCGCGAGTGCGAAATGCCCCTGTGCTGTTCCTGTGCCTCGTCCTCACGATCCTGGTAGGCTGCGACAGCGAGACGTCCGATGGGGGGGAGGACGCTGCTGCGGAACCGACCTCGTTCACGGTCGTGGCGCTGAACGCGTGGTGGCTGTTCGACGGGATCGGCGAGGAGGAGTTCTCGACGGCACCGCAGACCCCGGAGGAGGCGGAGGCGCATCTGGCCGACGTCGCCTCCTACTTGGCGTCGGTCGATCCCGACTTCGTCAGCCTGGCCGAGATCGAGGACCGCGCGATGCTCGACCGGCTGAACGAGAAGCTCGGAGGCGGCTACCGTCCGATCTTCGTTCAGGGGACCGACGACTACACTGGGCAAGACGTCGCGGCGCTGTCGCGCTACTCCGTGACCGAGATCGGGCGGAGCGACGCTTGGGTTCGGTATCCGATTCCCGAGTCGAGCCTGCGCGGCCCGATGGGGGCCGAGGCGGTCTACAAGCACTACTGGGCGACGATCGAGGTCGGCGGCAGGACGATCGCGTTGATCGGACTGCATCTCCTCGCTTACCCCGACGAGCTGCAGCGCGTCGTCCGGCGCGAGGCGCAGGCGAGCATCATCCGTGACCTGGCGAAGGGGTTCCTCGACGCGGGGCACGACGTCATCGTTCTCGGCGACGTGAACGACTTCGACGCCGACGTCTGCGACGCTGCGGGCAACGAGCCCCGGACCTGCGTCGACCGCCTCCTGAAAGACGTCGACCCGGATCGGGACGGCGACGAGCTGGTCAACGTCTGCGATCGCCTGGAGCCGTGCGAACGGTACACGTATTGGTACGATCGGAACCGCAACGGCATCGACGACGGGGACGAAGAGCACTCGCAGATCGACCACATCTACGCGAGTCACGGACTGATCCCGTACCTGACTGACGTACGAATCGATCATTCGTATGAGGCACGGACCGTCTCCGACCACTGGCCGGTCCTCGCCACCTTCGATTTCCCGGCGGACTAGGTACCGACGTCCTCCCCTAGAGGTGCCCGGCCTCCTTCAGCGACAGGAACCCCTCCGCGGTGACGATCAGGTGATCGAGAACGCGGATTCCGAGCAGGTCGCCCGCCTTGACGATCCGGCGCGTGAGCGCGAGATCCTCCGGGCTCGGCTCGAGCATTCCCGAAGGGTGGTTGTGGGCAACGAGCACGGCCGCGGCGCGATCGCCGATCGGGTCGGAGAAGACTTCGCGAGGGTGAACCTGATTCGCGTCGAGGAGCCCAACCGTCACGACGCGGGATTCGATCACCTCGCTGGCCCCGTTCAGCGAAACGCAGACGAAGTGCTCCTGCTTCTTCGCTCGGATCGGTTGGAGATAGGGGAGGACGTCCGCCGCCTCCCGGATGACGTGTCTTCCTTTGGCGATGTGCCTTCGGGCCAGTTCGAGGGCGGCCTCGATCTGACACGCCTTCGCCCTCCCGACGCCCGGGATCGACTGGAGGACCTCGACGCTGCCCGAATCGAGCCGACCGTTGAGCGAGCGCAGGATCTTCGATGCGATGTCGAGGACACCCGTTCGACGGGTCCCGCTCCCGAGGAGAACCGCGAGCAGCTCGACGTCGGACAACGACGCAGCGCCTTTACGGATCAGTTTCTCGCGCGGACGGTCCGCGTCCGGCATGTCCTGTATTCGACGTTTCTTCGGATCCCAGCGATGGAAAGGTTCGCCCAGTCTCGTGTTCTGCATGTTCTATCACCATCTGTCCGGCATGTAGTTTACCTATCATGTAGTACACGCGGCCGCGATGCAAGCCCCCCGTCGTTCGTCCGAGCTGCACGTCTGTGCGTAGGCGTTGAGCTGGGGTGCGTCGCGTGCCGCCGTGCCGGGACGAATGTCCGCTTCGAATGGATCGCGCAGAACAGCAAGGCGGTTCGGTCCGCGATAGCCTGTTGCCAGCCGGGTGTCTGCTAGCCGCTGGTTTCCGGAACAAGGGGCCGACGATGCTAGCGAACGACGCGCACGAACGGATTTGCTCGATCGCCGATCTCTCTGGCTGGGGAGTCCGCCCCCGGGCAGGATCGCGCCGTCCTATGTCTTCAGTTCCCTTCCAGCGATGCGTCTCGAATCATAGGGAGGTAGGGCAATGCGACGTGCATTCATACTCGGTGCTGTGATCGTAATGGGGTTTGCGCTGGCCGGCTCTGCTCAGGCGTTGACGGGGCATTGGAGAACCGATTTCGGGATCGATCCGCAGACTTCGTCGTTCACCGCTGCGTTCAGCTACTCGACGGAGCTGCTCGTGAAGTACACGATTGCCGATTGGACGTTCAGCTCGCTAAGCGATTTCGACGAGACGGGGTGGATGGACCAGGACTTTTCGGCGGTTGGTGTGATCGGGGGCTTCACGATCTCCTCCGCACTCGGCTTCGATCCGGATGTGCCGGCGTTTGACAAATGGACGACGACGATGACGGTTGAGCTCGCTGGGGTGACGTTCAGCGGAACGTTCCAGCTGTACGACGAGGACACGTTTCTCACCCTCGTAGCACGGGGCACCTCCGGTGATGTCGATCTCGACGCAACTATCACGTTCGGAGACGATGACGATCCGATCGGCGATTGCGATCTTGACTTCTCGACTCTACGAATCGGCGTTGACTTCCCGTTCTGCTGTGCCGAGATCGACTCCACAGTCTATTTCGACTGCGCCGGGTTCGAGAAGGCCGTCTTCCAGGTTTCGGACATCGCGATTCCCGATTTTCCGTGGGTGACATTCGACGTGACGGTCGAATTCACGGTGCAGACGAAGTCACTCACGATCAGCCCGGACGTCGACTTCTCCGCCGTCTGCGTCGAGTTCTACGTGGGCGTCGAGACGAGCGGCAATCTGACGTTCGAGGCGCTTCATTTCGACGGATTCATCCTCGAGTGTGACGTTGGCGACGTCGAATTCACGGCGATCTCCTTCTGGGGCGACTTCGTGTCCAAGCCGTCGATCCTCGGCGACTACTGGGAGATGTACATGATCGAGGCCGATGAGGAAGCCTGCTGCGGACCGTTCGACTTCGAGGCGGCGGTGTTTTTCGAGGACGATCACACCAACCTGTTCGACATCGGGAGGTTCACCTTCGAGATGTCGATCGACTTCTCACCAAGCGTGGAGTTCAGTATGGGGGCCGAGTACATCCTCGACATCGGCTTGACGTCGGTGGACTTCGGCTTCCTTGTCACGTGGTAGCCGTGGCAGTTGGCTCGGCGAGATCGCTTGGGTCGATGTCCGGAAGGATCCGCTCGATCTCGCGGATCGGCCGATAGGCGAAGCCGACGATCGCGGTAGCGGCGCCGAGGAGGCCGAACAGGACGAACATCAGGCCCATCCCAGCACCAGGGCCTCTCCCTACGAGCGGCACGAGAACCCGGGCCAGGGTGCTCGTGCCGCTCATCAGTGGTTCGAACGCTCGATCGGCGAGGACGCCGGCGAGCGGGATTGCGATCGCCCCGCCGATCTGCCCGATGAGGATCCGTGCCGAGAAGACGCGCCCCTGCATGTGGATCGGAATCTTCGATTGCCAGATCGCGTGGCTCGCGCCGTTTCCCAGCGGCAACAGGAGCGTCGTGAGGAACGCCCCGACGCCCCAGACGACCAGGCTTCGACCGACGCCGAGGATCACGTTTCCGAACAGGCTCGTGACGAGGATCGCGACGAACAGGGCGAGAATCTTCCGCTTCGGGCCTCCCCAGATGGAGACCAGCGCGCCGCCGACGAGCCCGCTGATTCCGAACAGCATCTGGACCGTGCCGAGGATCAGTTCGTTGTCGCCCGTGCGGGCGAGGATCATCGCCGGAAGAACGGCGCCGCTCGATGACATCAAGAAATTCAGCGCGAAGTAAAGAAGAAGCAGGCCGGTCAGGCTACGACTTGCCCACACGTAGCGGAAACCGAACGCACAATCGGAGAGAAGGTTCCGCTTCTTCGCCTCGGCGACGTGGTGCGCCGACGGCTGCGGGATGGCGACGACGAACAGCGTTCCAACGGCGAACGAAAACGTGACGATGTCGATCGTCAGGATTCCGGCGATCCCGATGAACGCGAGGAGCGCCCCGGCGGCCATCGGGGCGAAGACGGTCGAGATCGAGTGGGCGAGTCCGAGCATCGTGTTCGCCCTCGTGTATTGTTCCTTGGGGAGCATCAACGAGATCGAAGCCTGATACGCGGGGAACTGGAACGAGCCGAACGCACCGGAGAACGCCGCCGCGGCGAACAGGTGCCAGATCTGGAGCGCTTCGAACTTGTACAGGATGAAGATCGCGACCGTCGCCACGCCGGCGGCCAGGTCGCTCGCGATCATCAGCGCCTTCCGATTCCAGCGGTCGGCCAGTGCGCCGGCGAGCGGGGTGAAAACGATTCGCGGGAAATACCCGAAGAATCCGACCAGCGCGAGGGCGGTCGCCTGTCCGGTGACCTCCCATGCCCAAATCGTCAGAGCGAATTGGGTCATCCCGGTGCCGAGCAGCGAGACGACCTGGCCGAGCCAGACGACGCTGAACCCGAACATCCCCGAAGGTCGCGACGATCTCATCCGCCTCCCCCGCCGCCATGCTGGAAGATCTTGCTAGTTTCTGTCGCGATTTGCAGCGATCCGATTCAACCGGCACGGAGTGGCCGAACAAACCCCTCCGAAGGAACGTTCGGATCGGGCGCGGGGCCGAGAGCCGCGCGGCGATCGGGCGAAGACTGGAGGTGTCTGACCGTTGTCGGGCCTTCTACAACGACTTCGCGAGGTCGGCCGTTGCGAGAGGCTTCACCTTCAGCTTGTAGTCGGTAATTCGACCGTCCTGATCGATCGCGACGTGGGATCGGAGGATTCCCATGAAGCTGCGTCCGTACAGCTTCCGCTCGCCCCACGCGCCGTACGCCTCGGCGACGGCGTGGTCGGGATCGGAGAGGAGCACGAACGGGAGGTCGTACTTGGCGCGGAACTTCGCCAGCTTCTCCGGCGGGTCCGGACTGATCCCGACGACGACGATCTCCTTCTCCGCGACGTCCGGGTGGACGTCCCGCAGCGCGCACGCCTGCTTCGTGCAGCCCGGCGTGTCCGCCTTCGGGTAGAAGTAGAGGAGAACCCGCTTGCCGGCAAATTCGGCCAGTCTCACTTTCTCTCCTTTGTCCGACGTCAGCTCGAAGCCCGGCGCCGCCTCTCCAACCTTCAGCATCTCACCCTCCTTCGGGCCCGGAGGCTAGGGCCGGTAGTACTGCCCGACGAACACACTGTTCATCGGCGTGCCCGTCTCGTCCGCGCCGCCGATCACGTACACGCGCTCATTCGAGGGGATCATGGAAACGAAGCTCATGTTCCTCGGGGCGCCGATCCAGGCGTTGCGGAACCACGTGTCGTGTCTCGTGTTGTACACCAGCGAGTCGATCCGATTGACACCGCCGCAGATCATCACGGCCGGCGTGTTCTCGATTCGGATCGTCACGCCGACGGCTCCGCCGCGCGGATGCGGCATCTCGGCCTGGATCGTCCACGTGCGTGTCGCGATGCTGTAACGCTGGCAGGCCGTCGCGCCCGGCGACTTCATCCCGCCGATCACGTAGACGTCGTCCCCGACAGTCCCCGCGAACGCCATGTTCCGCGCGACCGGCATCGGGGGGAGCGACTCGAACGTGAACGTCCCCGGATCGAACGCGAACGCGTCGTCGTAATAGTTCTCCTTCGGCACGTACATCTGGGAGCTGTGGCTTCCGCCGAACAGGTAGATCCGATCCTCGTGGACGGTCGCGGCCATCCCCGCGACCGCGTGGGGAAGGCGCCCGATGAGCGACCAGGCGTCTTCCGACGGATCATACGAATAGACCGTGTCGGTCACCTCACCGCTCACCTCGGCTCCGCCGAACACGTAGATGATTCCGTGAAGAGCGGCGGCCGGCATGTTGAAGCGCCCTTCGGGCAGCGCGGCCTTCGTCTCCCAACGGCCGTTGGCCGGATCGTACGCCTCGACTACGACGCCGGTGGGGTCGTCCCCTTCCAGCCCGCCGATGGCGTAGACGATGTCGTCGACGACAGCCGCGGCGCCGAAGTAGCGTGCCGTTGGCATCGGTGTTCCTTCGGTCCAGGTGAAGATCGGGTCGGCTTCTGGAGCCGCAGGCGGGGCATACGCCGCGGCATCGACGTTGGGCCGGCCGCGTTCGACATCGGCGAACGGGGTTCCCTCGTGATTCTGCCCTCCGGCGACGTAGAGGGTCCCGTCGACCGCGGCGGCGAACGCGTCCTCACGCGCGATCGACATCGCGTCTCCGGCCTGCCACGCCCCGTGCTGCGGGACCCAGACGTCGACCGCTCCGGAGGACAGAGCGTGCTCGTCCCGCCCGCCGATCAGGAACATTGCCCCGCCGATCGCAGCTCCGCTCCAGAAGCGACGCTCCCAGAAGACCGGCTCCAGCCGCTCCCACGTATCGTTCGCCGGACGGTAGACCTGCGCATTGGCCGATCCGGTGCCGGAGATCCCGCCGAGGACCAGCATACCGCCCTCGATCGGGATCGCGGCCGTCTTGAACCGGGCCATCGGCATCGGCGCCATCGGCGTGATCGAGAGGGTCGCCGGGTCGAATGCGTAGCAGTCGGCGACGTAGTCCAGCGGGGTGTACGGATCGGTGCTCGTGGCACCGCCGAACAGGTAGATCGTGTCCCCGACCGTCGCTGCCGAAAGCCCGCAGACGGGTTTGGGCAAGCGGGCGATCTCCGCCGTCCACGTGTCGGTGGCGATGTTGTAAACGTCGATTGTGTCACGAACCTCGTCGTTCAGGTTCGCCCCGCCGAACGTGTAGATTTTTCCGCCGTGTGCTGCCGCAGCGAGCCACATTCTGCCCTCGGCACGTCGGGCCATGATGTCGATCGGATACGGAAGGTCGGCGAGCCGAATCCACGCCCCCGCAACCGGATCGTATGCTTCGACCAGCGTCCCCGTGGTGACGTCGTACGTCTGACCGTAGATCGTCATCGAGTTGCCGTACTCGACGCCACCGATCGCGTAGATCAAGCCGTCGACGACGACGGCCGCGCCGGAGTGCCGAGGCAGCGACATCGGCGCGATCGACTCCCAATCGATCGGAACCTCCTCAGCCGAAGCGACGACGGCGATCATCGCCCCAAGGATGACCAGGAATCCAGCTACGCCCGAACCCCGTCGAATCATCCGCTCCTCCCTTCTTGTGGACCGAGCCAGCCCGCTGCCAGCGTAGCGCCGTTTCCCGCGATCATCAATAGCGATTAACGAGAACGCCGGACAGCGTGGCGCTGACGCGAAAGGAAAAGGGCGTCGACCTTTCCCTCCGGGCAGAATCGCCGTGTCGGCTGCGTCAATGCATCCTTGTTCCAACCCAAGTGCCCGCTCGAATCGATCACCTGCAAGTACACCGGGTCACGCCCGATTCAGAACGTCGACTTGTCGGCCCGGTTCGCGTTGGTGAACGAGGTGATCGAGTGCTGCCGCTTCTCGATGTACGTCGTCGCCAGCTTGAATTCATCCTCGTCGTTCGAGTCGAGGTCTACGGGTCCATGACCTTCGGATCGGCCGACATCTTGTGCCGAACGTCGCAGTCGATGTTCTCGTCCGGATCGTGAATGACGATCCAGATCGAATCGCCCTCGTGGATGTTCGTCACACGGTTCTGGCCGTTCTTGTCGGACGAGAAGTACATCTTCGCACTTTCGGGAACGCAATGCACATACGCGCTGCCTCTCCGACTGCAGTCCCGTGTCCTCCAGAAGGTTCGGACGTGTGTCTTCGGAATCGGTTTCGGACGTCCGTGCCCTGAACCAGCTTGCGGGGTAGCCTTCCTCCGAGGGGGTACCGAAGTGTCCTCCTTGGATGGCGGCCACCGCAGCTCCGCGAGCACTTCCTTCCGGTGGCCGCCCCACTTCTTGAGCCGATTGCGATGGATCACCTCGCGTTTCCCATCTGCCGGTTCCCCAGTCGCGCCGGAACCGATCGCCTTCTCGTGTGTAGGTCCGTCGTCTGATGGACCACGTGGATCGCGTTCAGAGGGCTTGGAAGGGGAGGTGCCTCGATGAAGTCCGCCGTATGGATTGCGTTGTGTCTCGTCGTTGCGGTGTCAGTCGGAGGGTGGGCGCAGTGCGGTTGCTGGGAGCCGCAGTCGCCGCTCTGCTACATGACGTTCCAGTCGAACGAGACGATCGAGTTTGAGCTGGTCGCCCCGGTCGACTACTTCGTGTGTCACAACACGACCGTCTCGCCCGGGATCTGTGGTTGGCGTGCCGAAAGGCTGGACGGGACGGTCGTTCGCGCCGTCACGTATCCGGACGGCCCGAAGTCCCGCTTGTTGACGATGGAATGGGACCTGTACGACGCCGCCGGATGCCTCGTCGATCCCGGCTACTACCGGATCGTCGTTGCGTCAACCGACGGCGATGTCTCGTATCCGGTCCGGATCCTCGAGCGGTGCCGACCGTGTACCGGCTGCTTCTGCTGGGGGTACGAACCGGTTGACTGCCACGTGCCGTGCTGCGTGCCGTGCGGCGAGCTGTATCTTTCACTGGCCGTCGGCGAGACGCGTCCCTGCTTCGGCCTGTCGGTTCATCTCGAGTTCCGGTTCGAGTCTTCTACGCCGTAGGGATTCTTCGCGGCGGCCCTTCGGTCCGTCTGAGCCGCGACGAGTTGGCGTCTCCCGGGCGGCTTCGCCCCGAACGTCCGAGTTGCTTGTTCAACACGAGTTTCGGCCCCCGCGACGTGCGGCGTAACCCGAAACTCGTACGCGCCGAGGCCGTTTTCTTGCCTCTCGGTGCGCAATCCGCCTACGATGACGGCCTTGAGGGGGTGGAATCGATGAACGGACCGACCGAGGTCCGCGCGTCCGGCTATCGCTGGATCATGCTCGTCGCGTTCATGCTGGCGATCGCCGTCAACCAGCTTCTCTGGATCAGCTTCGCCCCGATCACCGGGAAGGCGGCGGCGTTCTACGGCGTCGACGATCTCGCGATCGGACTGCTGTCGCTCGTGTTCATGGTCGTGTTCATCGTCGTGTCGATCCCGGCGTCGTGGGTGATCGACACGTACGGAATCCGGGTCGGCGTCGGGATCGGCGCGGTGCTGACCGGAGCGTTCGGCCTGCTGCGCGGCTTTCTCGCGGCCGACTACGCCTGGGTCCTGGCGGCGCAGGTCGGGATCGCCGTCGGGCAGCCGTTCGTGCTGAATGCGATCGCCAAGATCGCCGGGCGATGGTTCCCCATCGGCGAGCGGGCGACCGCCACCGGCCTCGCCTCGCTGGCGATCTACGTCGGGATCTTCTCCGGCCTCGCCGTTACCCCGATCATCGTTCTCGGTTCGAGCATCCCGACCGCTCTGCTCGTCTACGGCGCGATCGCGGCGGCGATCGCCGTCCTCTTCCTCGTGTCGGCGAGAGAACGCCCGCCGGCCCCGGTCGGTCCGGAGGAGCGCTCGCTCGTCTTTGACGGACTGAAGAGCGTCTTTCGGAACCGCGGATTCCTGCTGTTGCTGCTGCTCTTCTTCATCGGCCTCGGCCTGTTCAACGCGGTGACCACGTGGATCGAGGACATCCTTCGCCCGCGCGGATTCACGATCGACCAGGCCGGCCTCGTCGGCGGGCTGATGGTGATCGGCGGGATCGTCGGTGCGATCGTCATCCCGCCGCTGTCCGACCGGGCGCGGCGACGGGTCCCGTTCATCCTTCTCGCCCTCGCCGGCGCGATCCCGGGCCTGCTTGGAGTTACGTTCGCGACGAGCTACCCGCTCCTGCTCGCTTCGGCGTTCGTCCTCGGCGCGTTCCTCCTCTCGTCCGGACCGCTCGGCTTCCAGTACGGTGCCGAGATCACCTACCCCGCGCCGGAGGGGACGTCGAACGGCCTGCTGTTGCTCGCGGGGCAGATTTCGGGGATCGCGTTCATTCTCGGGATGGACGCCCTCAAGTCGCCGACCACCGGGGCGATGACCTTGTCCCTTCTCATTCTGACCGGCCTGCTGGGGCTCGCCCTTCTCCTCGCGACGCGCCTGAGGGAGTCGAAGATCCTGACGGAGTAGACCGAGGGCTGGGTTTGAACGCCGACGCGGGGCAGACGACCGGCGCGTGGGGTTCCTCGCTTCTTTCCTTGCCGCCATACCCGCGCTTCGCGGGCCGCTCACACGATTCGATCCGGCGGTCGCCGAAGAGGAAGGCCGTCGGGATTCGCGATACACCTCGGGCCCCTGAGGATGCGTTGCGTGTTCCTACCAATCCGTGTGGAAGCCGAAGAGAAGGGAGCCGACGCCGGCACCGGCCTCCAGCGCCAGCGTGAACGAGACCCCCCGGGCAAGTGGGACCTCCGCCTCGACGTGTGTCATCGCCCAATCGAACAGGCTCGTCGACGCTTCGTCGAAGTAGACGTTCGCGAGGAGCGTGAGATCGCCTCCGCCGCAGCCGTCGCCTCGGTAGGCGATCGAGAACATCTCCCAGTAGTCGCGGTAGACGTCGTGGCCGTCCTCGATGGCGTCCGTCAGCCGCTCGACGACGCTGTGGTACGCCTCGGTCGTGATTGCGTAGCGCGTGAGATCGAGCACGACGACGTCGCGTACCGTCACCGGCCCGATTTCGCTGGCCAGCTCGATGCCGTAGACCGCGATTCCGTCGAGCAACCAGGTCGAAGCGTCCCAGTCGAGCTCGGCGTACACCTCGACGCAGAAGGCGTTCCCGAGAGACAGCTTCGGCGTGAGAACGAGGCTCTTGGTCTGCAGCTCGAACGTGAGGTCCGCGTCGAACGTCAGCCACGGAACGGCGCCGACCTCGATCCCGGTGATCCCGAACGAGACGTACTCGAACCCGGCGCAGCGGAAGTAGAGGCCGGCGTCCATCTCGGCACAGCCGAGCGAAAGGCCACGAAGCGTCACCTTCTCGCCGGTGAACCCCTGCCCGAGGACGACCGGATCGGTGGCGTAGTGGCGCTCCTCCCCGGTCGCGGCGTGGACGATCGTGATCCCGCCGAACTCGTCGTCCTCGATACGTGCCCCGAACTCACTGATCGACACGAGGTCGAGCGTCCTGACGGTACCCTCGATCCGCAGCGCCCACCCGTCGGCCGGTCCGCCGAGCACCGCGTCGCTCAGCTGCGCCGCGTGCCACGCCACGTCGATCCCGCCGATCGACAACTCGACGATCGCCTCGGTGTACAGGTAGTCGGTCGTCGACGGACCGAACAGGACGTTCGTCGTCAGCCCGTACCCGCCGAACCGGCCCACGGCGGAGAACCCCTGCCACACCCACGCGCCCGGTAACACGAGCAGTCCGTCGGTCGACAGCGTCACCGCGCCGAGGGTGTAGTCCACTCCGAATGCGAGGTCGAGTACGTTGAGTCCGGCGGCGAGCGGATCGAACCCGATCCACAGCGACGTGGCTCCCGACAGCGTCCACGCACCGAGAGGAACGGCCACACTCGCGAAAAGGAGAACCGCGGTAAGAAGCGTTCGTTGACTCATCGCCCCCCCGCTTCCTTCGTGTAGTAGGCAACGTCGTCGGCCAGCTCCCAACCGGCGATCCACGCAGGAACGGCGCTCGCCAGCATCACCAGGTTCTCATCGACCGTCACCGTCGGATTCCCCGTTGCTTCGAACGACAGCCTCAGCAGCTGCCCCGACTCGATCGCCACGCCGTCGTACACCGCGATCAGGTACCCCCCGCCCGCCGAGTAGCCTTGCGCCGCCACGCGGAACCCGCTCAATCCCTTCGCGACGATCGTCGAGGCATCGACGTTGTGGAACGCGATCGCCGGCAGGACGACGGTTCCGAGCTGGATCCCAGCGAGCCCGCCGTTCGGTATATCGGCGACCGAGATCAGTACCTCGTACCGCCCGCCCTTCGGAACCGGCGGACCGACGATCAGCCTGCCGAGCTGCGGCGGAGTGAACCAGTGGCCGGAACAGGCGACCAGGACCCCGACGAGGATCGCGGCGAGGGCGGCAACACCCAACCATCTCCAGCCGTCGTTCGGCGCCTTTCCTCTCGGCGTCACGGAGCACCTCCGTAAACGAGCAGGTGCTCGGCGAGCAGCGAGACGTCGTCCCAATCTACGTCGCCGTCGCGGTCTATGTCGGCCGCGGCCCGCTGCCCCGGTGTCCCTCGTACCAGCCCGCCAGCGATCTGTTGGCACAGCACAACATCGAGAAGGTCAATCGCTCCGCTGCCGTCGACGTCTCCGAGGGAGTAGGCGTACTGCATCTCCACCGCTCCGATGTCGGCAAAGCCGCCCGGAACATACGGGCGCGGGAACCCGCGCTGATCGGTGGTTAGTGCACCGTTGTACGGGGCGGGAATGGCGTCGAGCGCCGGGCTGCCTGGCAGAAGCGCGTGGGTCAACGTCGGCCCGCCGTTGTCGGCCAGCGGGCCGAGCAGCGGGTCGGTGTACTGCAGATCGGTTGACTGCGTGCACCCGCAACTGGTACCGCTCTCGAGGTTGTAGCCGCCGGAAGTCAGAGAGCTGACACCACCGTTGCAGTCTCGGGGGCTGTTCCCCGCGAAGATCGTATTCTTCACGGTCGGGTTGCTATCGTTGTTGTGCATCCCAGCGCCGCTGTTGTCGTAGAACGTGCAGTTGGTCACCACCGGGTTGCTTCTTTGGTTGTACATCCCACCGCCATCCTCTGCGCTGTTGGAGGAGAAGGTGCAGTTGGTCACCGTCGCGCTGCTGAGCAGGCTGTACAGCCCTCCACCGTAGTACTCCGCGGAGTTGCCCGAGAACGTGCAGTTGGTCACCGTCAGGCGGCTGTGCCACGAGTTGCATATCCCGCCGCCGGCGCAGGAAGTCGTAGTGGTCGGTCCCGTAGCCTCCGCCCGGTTTCCGCTGAACGTGCAGCTCGTCACCGTTACGCTGCTGTGAAAGGTGTTGTGCATCCCCCCGCCGCACCAGGCGCTGTTGCCGGTGAAGGTACAGCCGGTGACGTTCAGGCTGCTGTTCTGGTTCCACATCGCACCGCCCTCGCGCTCGGCGCTGTTGTCGGAGAAGGTGCAGTTGGTCACCGTCGCGTCAGCGTTCCAGCTGACCATCGCCCCCCCGTCGTCCCCGGCGCTGTTGCCGGAGAAGAGGCAGTCAGTGACCGTCGGGTTGCTGCCGTCGTCGCTGAACATCGCCCCGCCGCAGTTCTCTGCGGTATTGCCTGAGAACGTGCAACCCATGACCATAGGGTCACAGGCACCGCGGTTGAATAGCCCGCCGCCGCTGTCGGTCGCAGTATTGTGCGAGAACGTGCAGTTAGTAACCGTTGGACTGCTGCTACTTACGTTGAGCATCCCGCCTCCGCCTATGTCGCTACTATTGGCAAGGAAGCTACAGGCCGTCACGGTCGGGCTGCTGTTGCTGTTGTACATCCCCCCGCCGCTTTGGCCTGCGGCGTTGTCGGAGAAGGTGCAATCGGTGATCGTCGCGTTGCTGCCGCTCAAGTTGGCCATCCCGGCGCCGCCGTACTCGGAGGCGTTGTCAGCAAAGATGCAGCGGATCACCGTCGGGCCGCCACCGTCGTTGAGCATTCCGCCTCCGTAGAGTCTGGGGCTGGAATTGGTCACGTTGCCGCCGCGCACGGTGAACCCGTCGAGCACGGCCGTCGCGTCGGTGCCACTGCCGGTGGTCACGTGGTAGCAGTTGTCCGCACGGTTCGTGAAGTCAGGGGCATCGTCCCCGTCGAGGTCGCCGCTGAGGATCGTCTTGTTGCTCTCCCAGTCGCGAGCGCCGCGTTGGTCCTCGGTTCCAGAGAACCCGCCATACAAGGCCACGCCGTCGAGCAGCTGGAACGTGGCGTCGCGACCTGCCGGTACGCTGGGTGTGTA
>Ga0180433_10004414_pt1 | contig 19792 bp, 27 predicted proteins | sample SS_ome_8_FD_132980 | JGI IMG/M metagenome (GOLD analysis project Ga0180433, IMG submission 132980) | Hypersaline lake sediment archaeal communities from the Salton Sea, California, USA - SS_1_D_1 metaG | ecosystem: Environmental > Aquatic > Non-marine Saline and Alkaline > Hypersaline >... | reverse complement strand
TGTACAGCATGGAAGTCCAGGAATCGGAGCCACCAGAAGTTCGAAGTATGTACCATTAAAATAATATATAATATAATAAAGATGATTAATAATGCCTAACTGGGGATATAGTTTCGTAGAACAAAAATACGACGCAGATAGAATTGCAAAAGCGTCTGGTCGAGATTTAAGAATCAAGCCAAAACACGCACGAGAAATTTGTGCTACGATTAAAGGAATGAAAGTCGATCAAGCTAAAAGTTTCTTGGAAAAAGTTATTCGATTAGAACAATCTGTTCCATTTAGGCGTCACAAGAAAAAACAGGCTCATAGGAACGATTTAAAAGAATTTAAATGGTATGCGGGAAGATATCCTCAAAAAGCAGCAGCAAGAATCTATGAGATTCTCACCGCTGGAGAATCAAACGCAGAATTTAAAGGATTGGATGTAGATCTATGTAGAATCATTCATGCTGCCACTCATCACGGGCGGATAATAAAAAGATATATCCAGCGAGCTCACGGGCGTTCTACTGCTAAATATAAGCACCTTTCGCACGTTGAAATTGTTCTTTATGAAATGCCTAGTTAAAATATGATTATAAATAAAGAGATTGATGATAAACATGCCATTAGCGAAACATTTCATAGAACAAGGAATTAAATTAATGCAAATAACAGAATACTTGCGCTCAGAATTGGTAAGATCTGGTTTTGCAGGTATTGAATTACAAAAAACACCTTTAGGAACACGAATTACGCTGCGTACGAGTCGTCCTGGACTTGTCATTGGGAAAGGAGGAAAGCGTATTCAAGAAATTACTGATGTATTACAGGATGTCTATGGCCTTGAAATGCCACAAGTAGAAGTGGAAGAAGTAAAAGAGCCTGATCTGGACGCTCAAATAATGGCTGAGAGATTAGCTTATAGTCTTGATCGCGGGAGACATTTTAGAAGAGCAGGATATTATATTTTGAGAAAAGTAATGGACGCAGGAGCTCGTGGAGTTGAAATAATTATTTCTGGAAAAGTTACTTCTCAACGCGCTCGAACTCAAATTTTTAGAGCCGGTACAATGTCAAAGAGCGGACAACCAGCACAAGAAGCAGTAGATAAAGGTGTAGCCCAATGCATCCAAAAATCTGGAACGTTAGGTGTTATCGTAAAGATCATGAGAGCCGACTATAAAGAAGGGGACGGAGTCAAGATTGATTATGAAAATTTATCAAAAGCCCAAATTAAAGTTAAATCAGAATTAACAAAAACGCAAGCTGAAAAACTCTTTGAAGCTAAAGAAGAATCTGGTCCATTAAGCGTGGAAGAAGAAGAATTAATTGATGAAGTTGATGAAGACGATGTTTCCGAAATTTCTGAAATTTCATTGGAGCCTGATAATGAAGAAGATAAATCAGAGGAATAATGGAATAAGGAGCGTGAGATAACATGGTGAAAATGATAACTGCGAAAGAGATAAGGGCAATGGACGATCGCGAAAAAGAAAGAACGCTTGCAACTTTAAGAGAGGAATTAATGATGTTGTACAGCATGCAAACGGGAGGAGGTCTTTCTGATAATCCCGCAAAAGCTAAATCTTTAAGAAAACAAATAGCTCGAATATTAACAGTATTGAATGAGGAAAAATGACAATTAACCCAAAATATCTAATATATCACGATTTAATAGGTTTAAACGCTTCAGCAAAACCCAAAGCGAAGGTGAATAGTGAGATCTTTTTAGATATTGGAACGATTATTGATGAATCAAGAAACATTTTAATAACGAAAAAAAATCACGCGATAAAGAAATATATCAAAAAAGATTACATGTTTAGAATAATGATTCCAAAAAGCGTGGAAAAAGAGAAAGACACATGCGTGGAAATAAATGGGGAAAAGATCGTAGGACTTCCCGAAAATAGGTTAAGAAGTTTAAAAAAGAAAAAGTGGTTGAGAAAATAAATGAGTAGAAATATTGGTATCCCTGGTGTAAATCCTCCAAAAACAACGGAAACATGCCATGATAATTACTGTCCATTTCATGGAACCACGAGGATTAGGGGGAAAATCACGAAGGGTGTTGTTGTAAGTAAAAAATCAAGAAATACTGTTATTATTAGACAAGATTATGTTCAATTTATTAAAAAATATCAACGATACGAGCGTCGAAACTCACGATTAGCTTGTCATTTACCAGAATGCTTAAGAAACGATATTGAGCTTGGGGATCTAGTAATTGTCGGAGAATCTAGAAAAATAGCAAAAACAAAAGCGTTTATTGTGTTAGACAAAATTAAGAGCGGAGGGGCGATATAGATGGGAACAAGGCGAAAATCAGGAAAAAGGGTAACAACTCACTCAAGAACATCGTATGGGGTTCAAAATGGCACGAGACTCCTCATTGCTGATAATAGTGGTGCGAAAATTGCACAAATAATCAATGTAGATCATTATAAAGGTCGTCAAAGAAGATTACCAAAAGCCACAGTTGGGAGCGTAGTGACGGTTTCTATTAAAAAGGGCAAGCCTGAATTACGTGGCAACATTTTAAAATGTGTTGTCGTTAGACAAAAGAGAATTTTTCGCCGTATTGATGGAACTCGACTTTGTTTTGAAGATAATGCAGGAGTAATCATTTCAAAAGAAGGAGAACCAAAAGGGACCGAAATTAGAGGCCCTATCGCAAGAGAAGCAGCAGAATCATTCCCAAGATTGGCAAGCATTAGTAGTTTAATTATTTAAGAGGTATAAATAATGAAAGTAGCATCAAAAAAACCAAGCAAGCAGAGAAAAGCATTATACAACTCAAAAAATCATCAAAGATCAAGTCTCTTGTCAACTAGAGTTGCTGACTTCCTTGTTGAAGAATATGGAGTAAAGAGAATGCCGTTGAGGGTTGGAGATTCAGTGAGAGTAACTAAAGGTGAATTCAAGGATTTCGAAGGGGAAGTTTTGGAAATTAATCGCAAGACTCGTAGGGTTAAAATTAAAGAGGTAACTTTCGAAAAAACGGATGGAACGACGTTTTATCCATTGATAGATAGCAGTAGCTTAGTAATCACGAAGTTTTATAAGGAAAAAAAAATGGATGCTTGGCGTGCTCAAATGATTGAAAGAAAAGCATATGAATCTTTTGATAAAGAATTAACTGCTCCAAAAAAGGATAAAGAAAAAGGAGGAGAATAAAATGACGAGACATGGTGGAAAGAAGACATTAAAAAGGTTGAATACTCCTGCGTACATGCAGATAAAAAGAAAACATGGGAAATTTTTCGTAAAACCTTCAGCAGGACCTCATCCAAGTAGATTTTGTTTGCCTCTCCTGCATGTAGTAAGAGATCTTCTTCATATTGTAGATACTCATAGAGAAGCAAAAAAATTAATTGGTTTAGGATATTTTAAAGTAGATCAAAAAGTTGTGCGAGATAAACGATATCCAGTTGGTTTAATGGATGTACTCTCCATTGATAAAATGAATAAAAATTATCGAATTCTTCCTGATTCACATTACGGATTAATTCTACAAGAAATCAAGGAAGCTGATAACGATTTTAAATTATGTAGGATCAATCAAAAAACAACCGTTAAAGGTGGTCATATTCAATTAAATCTACACGATGGGAGAAATATCTTAATAAATATAAAAGATCCCAGAAATCCAAAAGAAGCTAAAGATTTCTCAAGAATGGATGTGTTAAAAATTTCCTTACCAGAGCAAGAAATAATTAAAACTTTAAAATTTAAGGAAGGTAATATGGCACTCATCGCAGATGGGAAAAATATTGGCCAAGTTGGAAAAATTTTATCAATCGTTAAAAGATTTGGTCCAAAAGCTTCAACCGTATCAATAGAACATGACGGTTCTCATACAGAAACCCTATACGACTATACCTTCATTGTCGGAGAAAATGAATCAGAAATTAAGATTGAACAAGGTGAATAAAATGGCTAAAAAGAGAAGGAAAAACTCAACGGAAATCGAAAAAACATATGAAAAGAACTGGGAAAATCCCATGAAACGTCCTTTTCTTGAAAAAATTGTTCTTAACATCGGAGTAGGATCTGGAGGCGAAGAGCTGGAAAGAGCTGCAACAGTCTTAGAGGCGATTACGGAAAAAAAAGCGGTAAAAACAAACTCGAAAATAAACGTGAAAGAGTTTAACCTTCGAAAGGGAAGACCAATTGGAACGAAAGTTACTGTTCGCGGTTTAGAAGCAGAAAAATTACTAAAAAGATTGTTGATTGTCAATAATAATCGAATGAAACGGTCTTCATTTGATAATTATGGAAATTTTGGTTTCGGAATTACAGAGCACATCACCATTCCTGGGATAGAATATGATAATCTTTTAGGAATTTGGGGACTTGACGTAATGGGTAGAATTGTTCGTCCAGGAATGAGAATTAAAACTCGGAAACAACCAAAACGAGCTAAAATTCCAAAACATCATTATGTCTCTCGAGCAGAAGCACAATTTTTCTTAAAAAAGAATTTTGGAGCAAATATTGTAGAAAAATTAGAATTAGAATATTTTTAACAAAACTTGAAGAAAAAAGAGGAAAAAAAATAAAATGCCGCAATCTAAGACTTCAAATGGAAAAGGAAAAAGAGAATGTAGAAGATGCCATACTCATAGAGGAGTTATAAGAAGATATGGATTAAACATTTGTAGACGCTGCTTTTACGAGATTGGTGGAGATATTGGATTTAAAAGATTCGAATAACGAAAATTATTGGAGTGATAAATAATGGTTAATACACTAGCAGACGCATGTAATATGCTAAAAAACGCAGAATTTGCGCGTAAAAAAAATGTTGTCATAGCCCCAGCATCAAAATTACTACAAAGAATTTTAAGAATCTTCCAAGCAAACGCTTATATCGGAGAATTTGAAAGATATGATGATGGAAGACAAGGTAAGTTTAAAATATCATTATTAGGAAAAATAAACGAATGTAAAGCATTAATGCGCTTAAATTACAAGATATCTCAATTTGAAGCATTGGAAAGAAGATTGCTACCTGCTCCAGGATTAGGAATCATAATTTTAACGACGAATCAAGGAATAATGACAATGAAAGAAGCCGAAGAGAAAAACATCGGTGGAATGGCAATGTGCTATGTTTATTAGATATTTAATGAGGTAAAAGAAAATGGTTAAAACAGCTTTTTTCAAGGAAGAACTTGAAATTCCCCAAGGAGTGGAGATAAAAATGGATGATGAGCACCATTTCATCGTTAAAGGACCTAATGGAAGCGTATCAAAAGATTTTAGTCATATAAGAGGAATTACAATTACCAAAGAAAAAGGAAAGTTAATTTTTTCCGCACATTTTCCAAAAAATAAGACACTTGCGCTTTCCAAGACAATTATAAACATTATTAAAAATTTAATCGTTGGAGTTCAAACTAATTATAAATATATATGTAAAGTATGTTATTCCCATTTTCCCTGCAATGTCGAAGTTAAAAAGGGAGAAATTCATGTTGTAAACTTTCTAGGGGAAAGAGCTCCTAGGAAAACTAAATACGACGATACTAATGTTAAAGTAGAAGTCGATGGTGAAGATGTCTATCTAATAGGGCCCGATAAAGAGGCACTTGGTCAAGTAGCTGCCAATATAAAGAAAGCGTGTCGCATTCGCAAAAAAGATCCACGGGTCTTTCAAGATGGAGTTTATGTTTATAAAAAATTACTGGGAGACGAAATTCTCTGGCAAATTAGGTAGGTGTTAAATGATGGTACAACAAGATAAACGATTAATGGAAGTTCGCAAGAACATAAATAAAAAGCGCCCCTCATTTAGGCGTGTAGAATCGTGGCGTTATAAACGGGTCAAGGATCCTTGGAGAAAAGCACGAGGTATCGACTCCCAAACGCGCATGAAAACGAAATCAGGCGTCAGATCACCAGGTAAGGGGTATAGAGGCCCTAAAAAAGTGAGGGGAATTCATCCTTCTGGATACGAAGAAGTCCGAGTTGAAACCATAAAGGACTTAGAAAATTTAAATAATAAAAAACACGCGATTAAAATTTCAAGCAAGTTAGGTACTAGGAAAAGGATAGCATTAATCGACTATTGTAATAGAAAAGGATTCAAAGTTCTAAATATTGGAATATCCCAAAGAGAAATTGAACAATTGGAAGCCCAATTGGATTCTTCAATCGCAGGTTTAGAAGATGACGAATATATAGAGGACGATGAATAAAACATAAAAGAAGTGATTATTAAATGAATTTAAAACCACAAAAAAGAATGGCAGCTGATATTCTCAAATGCGGAGAAAATCGAGTATATCTAGATCCTTACTTAATAGAAGACATTGCCATGGCAATTACTAGAGAAGATATTCGCAATTTAATTAAAGAAGGAGCAATACAAAAGAAATATAAGAAAGGTATAAGTAAAGCTAGAAAAAAAATTCGTCACGAAAGGAAGAAGAAAGGTCGCGGAAGAGGTATAGGAAAAAGAAAAGGTCCTAAAGGCGCCCGAACTCCTAAGAAGAAGGCGTGGATGAAAAGAATTCGACCTCAAAGACGCGAATTGAAAAAAATGAGAGATCGCAAGCAAATTACAACAGCAACCTATCGAAAATTGTATAAAAATGCTAAAGGCGGAATGTTTGCGAGCGTTGCCCAAATGAATCGATATATAAAAGAAAAAGAACTCTTAAGGAGAGGAAGGTAAAAAATGGCGAGAGGACCACGTTATAGAAGACCGTTTCACAGAAGAGCCGAAGGAAAGACTAATTATCACAAAAGACTTAAACTTTTAAAGTCAAGAAAATTGCGTTTAGTCATAAGAGCTTCTAATAACCACGTGAGAGTTCAAGTAATTGAATCAAAATTGGGAGGAGATAAAGTCTTAATTTCAGCCTTCTCAAAAGAATTAACTTCAAAATATGATTGGTCCGCTAATACTGGTAATATTCCAGCCGCATATCTCACCGGTTATTTAGCAGGATTAAGGGCGAAAAAGAATAAAATTGAAGAGGCTATTCTTGATCTAGGCGTGTTTTATCATCGAACTCGAGTATTAGCGGCTTTTAGAGGCGTCCTTGACGCAGGAATGACTATCCCTCATCGAGAAGAATTCTTTTCAGAGGACATAGATGAAAAAGTTAAGGGTTCTCACATAGAGAATTACGCAAAATTATTAAAAAAGGATGAACCGGAATTGTATGAACAAGTATTTTCAGGATATATAAAAAATAAAGTTAATCCATCAAAAATAAGTGTAAATATTAGCAATACACGTAAAAAAATAGAAAATAACGCTTAATCAAGTTAAAGTGAATCATTATGAGTCGAAATAAAAGAGTTGAACCTGAATGGATTCCAAGAACGAAACTTGGAGAATTAGTTCAACAAGGGTTAATAACCTTAGATAAAATCTTTCAAAATAACTTAGTTGTTAAAGAAAAAGAAATTGTAGATATATTATTACCACAACTCGCAGAGGATGTTATCACGATAAAGATGGTACAACAAATGACTGCCAGTGGACAACGATCCAAGTTTAAAGCAGTTGTAATCGTTGGTGCTGATGGATTCTTGGGTGTTAGCGCAGGAAAAAGCAGAGAAGTTGGACCTGCTATTAGAAAAGCAATTGACAAGGCAAAACTCCAAGTTGTTCCGGTACTTCGTGGTTGTGGAAGTGGAGAATGTGGGTGTGGAGGTTCTCATAGCATTCCGTTCAAAACAGAAGGAAAATGTGGTAGCGTCAGGATTAGGCTTATTCCCGCACCAGCAGGCGTGGGATTAGCTTGTGCAGATAAAGTAAAACAAGTATTAAAGTTAGCTGGAATTGAGGATGTGTGGAGCAAGACTTTTGGAGACACGAGAACGAGTGAAAATCTCGTCAAAGCTACTTTTGACGCGTTAAAAAATGCACACAAATATAATTTTAATATATAGAATTGAAGTGGTTAGATGGTCATGGCAAAAAATAAAACTAATTTAAAAGATGGAACCTCTCAGCCTCAGTTATATTTCGCAGTTCGAATTAGAGGGGCACCGGGAATGAATAGAAAGATTCAAGATACTTTAAAAATGCTAAGAATGCATAAAGTCAACCACGGAGTTCTCATCTGGGCAGAAAAAAGTTATTTAGGCATGTTAAATAAATGCAAGGATTATATTACATATGGAGAAATTAACGAAAAATCTTTACTTAGACTACTTAGAGCTCGGGGTAGAGTTGAAGGGAATAAACCGCTTACCGAAGAACATGTCAAGAATTTAACGAAATACAAGTCAATGAAAGACTTAGCAAAAGCCTTATTACAAGGGGAAATTCAATATAAAGAAAAAGATATCTACAAAATTAAACCCGTATTCCGCTTGCACCCACCAAGAAAAGGACATCGAGGAACTATTAAAAAACATTACGGAGAAGGTGGTATACTTGGTAATGTTGGAATTTATATTAACGAAGTCATACATAAAATGATTTAATCGAATGGGTGAATACTCAATGAGAAAATATGAAAAAAAGATCAGAAGACATCGGGCTTCTAGGACTGTTGGTTATGGAACCCAAGGACAACACCGAAAAACAGGACAGCGCGCTGGACGTGGAAAAACTACACAATGGAAATATAGTAAGAAATCTTACTATTTGAAGCAAAAGGAGTTAGGATTTCCCGATCCCGATTGGATAATGGGCAAGAGAGGATTTAAACGGCCACAAGACATAGTACGCATCTATAAGGTTAATACATTGAATTTAAAAGATTTAGACCTAAAATTGGAGACTCTTGTTCAAGACAAAAAGGCAACTAAATCAGGAGATACCTACACAATAAACTTGAATGATATAAACATTCAAAAAATACTCGGGCGCGGAGATATTAATAAGAAAATTAATTTGACTGTAAATACCGCCTCAAAACGAGCAATTGAAAAGATTGAAGCTGCTGGTGGAAAGGTAGTAACCATCTCCGAAGCTTCTTAATTGTACTCTTTTTATTAACTTTTTATAGTAGCTTTTATTATTCAATTTAAGATTCATTTTAATCGTCCTTAATAGTGAATTTCTCGTGAAATGTAGAATTTGTGGAACAGACATAGATGATGCTGATTTTTGCCCTGAATGCAAAAAAATAATGAAAAAACGAAGACTCTGTGCAGTTTTTTTAGTCATTTTAATAATTACATGGCCATTATTAGCATTGTTTTTCAGGTTTTTTTAACTTAAAAACTAACATTTAAAATCATTTTCTAGATTTTCGTCTTTTTCTGTCAACCGACAAAAATATTTAACCCGCTTTGAATTAATGCGGCGCCTACAAGTTTAAATAGTAGTTCGGTGCAATTAAGGTTAAAAGCATTCGTGGTTGGAAAACAATATTATAAAAGGAAAGAACAAAGTTTAAAAACAAATTGTGTTACTATTGTATTTGTATTTAGGTAATAATTGGATAGAAGGGTGAATTGTAGAGATTTTAAACTCTGATAATAAAGGCTTCGAATATATATTTGAAGACGAGGAATTAACGACAGAAGAGAAAATTGGCATTAAAGAAGTTCTTGCAAGTTTATTTGAGAACGAGAACGAAGCTAAGTTAGACAATATGAAAAAACCCGCACAAAATTACCTTATTGACATCATTCAAGAGTTAATGATTACTAATCAAGCAGGTATTGCTGTATTTTATTACACGCTTTCCCAGGATAGCACGGTGGATCAACAATCGTTAGCAAGCTATTTTGATTTAATCATCCGGTTTACTAAGCACAATTTAAAAGAAAACTTAAAATCCATCTCTCTTGAAGATCACATTTTCTACTTTTATACTCATGAATCTGGATTACATTTAATTTTTAAATGTCTCAATAAGCAGTTTGATTCAGAGATGCTCGAAGCTTTAGCTGAAAGGCTAATCAGAAATTTTTTAACAATCTACAAGGAAAAAATTGACAATTTCAACGGAGAGGTTTCTAACTTTTCTTCATTTATTGACTTCATTACGGAAGTGTTCGATTCAAAGAATGACACTCCTCTTATGGAACATTAAAAAAAGACTTCATAGTATTTATTTTTGAAAGCTATAGCTTTCTACTCGATATATTTTTGTTTTTTCTAGGATGCCCTTTTATTCAACCTTCAAGCGGTCTGATGTAGGCTAGATAACCTATATTCTTTTAAATGAAGAGCCATTCTAAATATTAAATTATAAATTTAACATTAAAAATTTTTAGAGAAAAAATAATGAAACAATCAACAAATACAATTGATAATGACGCGGAAACAGGTGCTAACAAACCAGAAAGAGAAACAAGTACTAGATGGCTTGAACAGAGATCTTTTCGAATTGCATTAACAAGTATCTTTATTGCTTTATCCATAGTATTAGGGTATATGCTCATATATATTCCTAACATTGAATTGATAACTGTAATGATCTTTTTATCTGGATTTGTATTAGGAAAAAAGGAGGGTTTAATAGTAGGAGCGTTTAGCTCGTTCATTTTTTGCTTTTTTAATCCAATGGGCTCGTCACAATTACCATTATTAACTGTTCAGGTTGTGTATTATTCTTTAGTAGGTTTAATAGGTGCATTCACACAGGATCTGTTTAAGGATAAGCAATTTTACAAACCAAAGGATGATTTGTATGTCTATCAAATAATGGGAATATTAGGTGTAATAGGAGGTATCTTGACTACTGTTTATTCGATTTTTTCAGAGTTTGCCGGATTTATCACGATTTCTGCTCCTGGTGTGCCTTTTTCAGCATATTTTTTAATAGGAGTACCGTGGACTATAATACATGTTATTGGAAACATCTTAGGATTCGTTTTTATCGTACCAGGATTAATTCAATTAATACATGCTCTAATAGATTAAACATGAAAACTAATAAACGCGAGGAAAAAAACAATGAGAATTAAACGAATAATAACATTCTTTTTAGCAGTATTGGTTAGTTTATCGGTATTTTTTACATTTTCAACTCCCATCGTGAGGGCAAATGGAGATACTGTCCCAACTCAATATTATCAACAACTTGATTTAAATGGTACATTAGTCTATAACGTGTCTGCTTTTGGAGGGCCTTCTTCATGGTATAATTACGAAGGTGATTGGGGATCTAAAGTTGGTGATTTCGAATCGAATGTTGGAGGGCAAATAGAGGTCAATATCACGGGATTTTTCAATCGCGATCCCGAAGACACTAATGGTGATCTCTTTCCTGATACTAAAATGCCATGGTTAGATGTAGAGATTTTCAAGAATGGAGAAGTTAACGCTAATTTTACTCGAAATAATTGTTCTAATAGTGAAGCGGCTGGACAATTGGTACTAGGCTATGGAGATTTTAAACCTGGTTTTTTAATTCCGATTAATAATTTCACGGAATTAAAAAAATTGGCGAATTTTGGATCTGATTGGATATGGGGCGCTGCTGCTTTAACTATTGAAGAAACATTTAATTTTATTTACTTTGATTTCGCTCAAATTGGCGGAGGTCAAACAACTGAATTAATCTACGATAAACAGTCAGGTTTACTAGTATGGGCAAACACTAGCGTCGGTGGATATACTCTCGAAATCAAGTCTTTAAATTTTACCTTAAATAATGAAAGGACTTATAATTACAATATTATTAATTTTGGAGATCCTCAATCATGGTGGAATTATAACGACTCTAAGGTTGATGGTGATATCAATACAAACCCATCTGGAGTGATTAAAGTTAATTTCACTGGAGATTATGGTAAACATCCTAATGATTACTTTAATGCATTTGATAACCCAATACCTTGGATGAACATCTCTTTTATTGAAAATAATTCTGGTGTATTGAATAAAAACTTTACTTTCGTTAATAGATCCAATGGAGAATGCGCTTCGAATTTAATAATCGGGTATAATGGTTTCCAATCTGGTTTTCGAGTCCCTGTTAACAATGTAAGCCTATTAATAGATTTTGCTTACGATGAGAAAAATGGTTATTATAAAGGAAACGTAGTTGTCATGGAATCAGACCTTACCATTAAAATCTTATACAACCAATATCCAAGCGGTCAAAAGACTCACATGATATATGAAAAATTAACGGGATTGCTATTATGGGTTAATACATCCTTATCTAATTACTTACTTGAGATGAAAATCGAAGGATATACACCTTGGTTTGATGAACCCGCGCCAGAAACAGGACCACCTCCAGTTAGTATCATATTTTTGCCTTATTTAATAGTGATAATTGTTAGCGTAGCTATAGTTGTACCCTTTGAATTTAATTCAAGAGTCAGTGGCAAGTCAAAGAAATATGCATTGATTGCCATGATTGCCGCAAGTAGTTTTTCAGGACTATTTTTCTTCAATACCAACATGAATATTCTATTGGGGTCCTCAACTCTAAATCAACAAGTAAACAATATTACTTTAATTGTTGATTATGGCAATGGTACCACCTATGAATCCCCCACATTTTCATTATATGCTGGCAAAACGACTCCTTATGACGCATTAGATGCTTGGTGCGAAGTAGAAACAGCCTATTATCAAGGTTTAGGAACCATGGTCTATTCGATCAATGGTTGTGAACCCGTTGGAGGGTGGACTTACGAGATTATTGGTAGAATAGCTGGAGAAGTTACTACAACCGCCCTAATTAGCGGAGATACTGTGAAATTTATTGCTCACTTGTAATTATATTAATATCTTATTATTTTTTTTTATTTTTTTTATTAAAATCCGTGAAGTAAGACTCTAAAAATTAGAAATTAACCCTGCTGAGGCATTATTTTATCGAGGAGCGGTTTCATTTCATTATAAGCCTTGCGGATCTTGTGGAAATAATAACCTAGCTTGTATCCTTTAGAACAATTAGTGAAAAGCATGAAATTATCCTCTTCTCCCGTAACAAGGATGATAGTGTACCCTTTCGTCCCTTTAATCACGATTTCTTGTAATTCTCCTTGGTCTAAATCTTGAGAAATCTTCTCTCCTAGGGAAATTAAAGTGGCAGGGCTCGCAGAATAAATATCTGCTATTATATCTGCTGTTTCAGAGCTCGCAATTCTAAGTCCCGTTTTTGAAACAATAGCAGTCCCTTCTAAATCGGTGCTACTTTCCAATTCTTCTAAGGAACGCATCATTTCACTAAGGAGTTCTTGACTTACATCAATTTCTTTCCATTGATCATTCGACATTTTTACCAGCTCACTTAATGTTATAATAATTTATAGAAATTTAAATCTTTTTTAAGCGGAAACTTCTTAATTCTTTTAATTCCACGATATCGCCTTTATTGACCTTGACTTCCTTGCTCTCAATCCCTACAATAACAGCTCCTTTAGTACCAAATGTCGAAATAACTTTTGTAAAAGGTGGCTCTAACTTCTTATTAATTATTTTTTTTGCTCCGAGTGCACTTTGGGAAAGATCAGTACAAATGATCCCTTGAGAGTGGTCTGGATTTTTTATACGCCCTCTTTTGACTTTAAATTTATACAATAATGGTAATTCCTTATTATCATAAACCTTTGTAATTGTAGCTGCTCCTAATACCCGAAGAGTAGTAGGTGACAAGTCCAATCGACTCAGTAGCATTAAATTTTTTTTTTCGTGGATTAATACTTTCTCATTTAACCATATAATCGCTTTAAATCCATTATCTTCATTTGAAGCCGTTGTTTGAACCTTTTTTCCTTCCAACTCGTAAAATGGATAGATTTTTCCTACCACGGTTAACATTCCAATAGTAACATGGATTTGTGTCCCAAACCGAGTTTCAGGCTTAAAAAGCTTGTTGTTCTTTACTTCAACTTCGAATATCTCGCAATAATTAAAATCAGATTTATTATCGGTTGCAATACATCCCCTGTATATCTTCTTTACATCTAGATTCTTTACATTTATGCCGATTCGGTCTCCAGCTTTAGCAGATTCGATATTATGGTGGAACATCTCCATGTTTTTGACTCTCCCTGAAGCATTTACCGGAAGCACTTCTATATTCTGACCCACACTCAATTTACCTTTTAATATTGTTCCAGTAATAATAGCTCCCAGTCCTTTAATTAAGAAATGATGGTCTATTGGGATGATCAAACTCCCTTCAATGTCTCTCTTTATTTCTAATTTATTGATGATTTTAGAAATACCCTCTTTCAATTCCTCAAACCCAAGTTTCTCTTTAGCAGAAACTGCGTGAATTGGAATATCTGGACCAAAAGAAGTTGAAGAGAAAAACTTTCTGATTTTTTCTATCTCTTCTTCAACATTTCCCCGGAATAAATCTATTTTGTTTAGAATAACAACGACATTAGTGATATCAAGCGCTTCAATCATTATTATATGTTCACCAGTTTGAATTTGAGGTCCCTTGTTTATATCAATAACTATTAGTGCACAATCAATTATTTCTACTGATGATGCACTAATTTTTATTAAATCTGCGTGCCCTGGACCATCAACTAATGTAACGAGATATTTCCCTAAAACAAAACTTGTAAATCCTAAATCGATTGTTATACCCCTTTCTTTACTCTGTGGATGGGCGTCTATACCGGCCGTTGAAATGATTTCACTTAACTGTTTTGCAACTGCCGTTTTACCCGAGTCAATATGTCCAAAAAGCCCTACGTGCACGGGTATTTTTTTTTCAATATCCATGGGAAAACCTTTCATCAGAATATAACAATATTGGTTGTTATTAAATAACACTTGAAAATTATTATAATTTGACTTATTAAAGTAGAAAACAATATCTACATTAAATATTTAAAAATAAATATTGGACTCAAATAGTTTTATTAGTAAGACTAATATTTATCTTCATAATAGTAGATAAATAAAAACAAAAACACACAAATAAAAAGGATTCTAAATGGCAAAGTTCTGCGTGTATTGTGGAAGCGAGGTAAAGGAATCAGATAAATTTTGTATATTTTGTGGAAAACCACGCCTTAGTAACCTCGAAAGGGATGAAAAAAAACCGAAAAAGGAAAAAAAACCCGAAAAAGAAAAGGAACCTGAAATAGAGATTGTAGTTGAACCTGAAGAGGAAGAAATAAGCGAAGAAGTGGAAGAAGAAATTATTGAAGAGCCTCCTAAAAAGAGTGAGAAAAAAAAGGAAAAGATTAGTTTATCAGAAGCTCAACCTCTTCCTGACGATGTAAAAGAGCAAATAGACCTTTACATCCAATCTACTGAAATCCAATTTAAGAAGAAAGTATTAAATGGAAAGTTAAACGATATATTAAAATCAACAAAAGAATCAAGGTACGAAACTGACTTCGATTTTAAGACCAGTATAAACGTGAAACTTGAAGCCGTGAAGACTTTAATAACTGAACTTAAAGAAAATGAAGCAGAAATAAAAGCAAATATGGACGATGTTTTTATTGTAAAAAGATTAAATAAAACTGTTGATATGAAAGAAAATCAGCTTAAGAATCTTACCAAAGAGTTCAGATTGAAAAAGATGAACAAAGAAACGTTTGAAAAATTAAGAGATAAATACAAAGAAGAAACGACAAATGCCGAGTCTGAATTGGCTGAACTCATGATGGGCATCAAGCTATGGATCCAAGAATTGAAAACAGAAAAAATTGAAACAACAGGAGAGCGAAAGCTCAATAAAGGACGTTTATCTTCTAAAGAAATCACGGAAGAAGAGTTTAAGGCTTCGGATAACGATTTTAAACTCAAGATAGAAAAAATAGGCGCAAAAATCAAAACTTTAGAATCATTAATAAAAAAGAAATAGAAATTTTTATTTGCTTTTAATAATTATCACATTTGATTATAGAAATGAGAAAATCGCTCGTAGGTATAATAATCCTACTAATAACTTTATCCTTGTTAACACTCGGTATAATTGAAGGACAGTTTGGTCTAATAAATTCATTATACGAGCAAATGAACCTTATCTAATGAGAGAAAACTCGAATCATTCACCTAAATACTTTCCCTTTCTTGCCGCTGATGTATTGTCGAGAAATCCTTTTTTCTGATACATTTTTTCTTGGGATTTTCTGACCTTATTTACCTCTTTATAATGAACCTTGCATAAGAAAATCTTGTGCTGCTTATTTTCTTCTGTTATCAATCCCGTCTTCTCAATATACTTGTTCCATTTATTTTCTGATAGGGAACGGATGGCTGATTCGGAACAATCTCTAACTGAGCAAGTTTTACCCTTGTTTGCTGCTCCTGTTAGGTCCTTTTTTTCTCTTAATTCCTTCGGCAATTTCATGTCGTTTCACGTGCTAAATAATCTTTTTAGAATATAGAATATTACTATTTGTAATAGTCATTATCTTAAATTTTTTACTAAAAGCATGGAACCTCCAAACTTTATTTTCAACGAGCAATTAATAAGAGAAAAGACATTTTCTTACGAATCTCCTTCGAGATTTTCAATAAAAGACGATTTCTTCACGCCTTCCGCAGTACTATTTACCATTGTCCCTTACGATGATAAACCCTATGAGTTAGTACTCATTCATCGGGCAGATAAAGGAACAAGGCATCGAGGTGAAATGTCCTTTCCTGGAGGAAAACTAGAATCCCAAGACGAATCGTTGAAAATTACGGCTCTTAGAGAAACAGAGGAAGAAATTGGGGTTCCAAGGGCTAATATTAATATTATAGGATGTCTTCACGACTTTCCTACAATGACGAGGTTCATAATTTCCCCCTTTATAGCAATGATCGATAAAAATCAAGAGTTAGTACGAGAAGAAAAAGAAGTTCAAGAGATCATAAAGGTTCCCATAAATTTTTTTGCTGAAAAGCGGAATTTCAGAGAGACCGCCATGGATTTCGAAGGTAAGGCATTTCCCGTTTTCTTTTTTGATTACAAGGCAAATAAAAAGAGCTACATGATATGGGGGGCGACAGCCTACATGATATGCACGTTTATTGAACTGGTCTACGATATAAAGATGTCCAAACTTGGATTACGTCGATTTAACACTGAAGAAATCAAAACTTTAAAGAACTACATATTAAATAGGAATAAAGTAAAAGAACTTTATAAATTGAGCAAGTAAAGCTACTGAAATATGGAAAAACTAGATTTAATTTTCAACGAGAATCACATACGAAATAAGTTGCTTCCGCTGGATTCACCCTCCCGATTATCGTTAAAGAATGACAAATTCGTGAATTCTGCAATTACTTTTTTGATCGTTCCCTACAATGATAAACCTTACGATTTAGTGTTAATTCGCAGGACTCATAGCGATAAAGACAAGCATTCAGGCGAGATGTCTTTTCCCGGAGGAAAGCAAGATCTTCAGGATTCTTCCTTAGAAGAAACAGCCTTAAGGGAATGTGAAGAAGAGCTAGGAATTCCAAGACAGAACATTCAAGTTCTGGGAAGTTTTGATGATCATATAACTCCTCAACAATTTATAATAACTCCCATCGTTGCTTTCATTGATCAAAAGCAAGAATTGTACAAATGCGAAGAGGAAGTACATGAAATTTTAAAAATACCCATAAATTTCTTCGTAAATAAGAAAAATTATAGAGAGCGAACTTACACGCTCAATAACGAAACAATAGGAGTGGGAAAATACAATTATAGAGCTTCAAATGGCAAGAAATACGTGATATTCGGTGCTACATGCCATATTATTGTTACTTACGTAGATCTAATTCACGAGGCAGGATTAATGAAGCCAGGCGTGAGGAGATTGACTCCTACAGATTTTGACAATAGAGAGAATAAGATTAAAAAAGATTAAATACCACGATTCTTCTTACCTTATTATCAAAAAAAAAGATACTTTACACTAAAGATCATGAAAAAACTCGAAAAATCAGATCTCTTTCTCATTATATTTTTTATAATAATCGTGGTGGTAACAATTATATGCTTTATCTATAGGGATGTGGGAGCACTACTCGACGTTAGTAATTGGTTTGACATAGATGCTTTAGGAACGGCTAACTATTGGATGGCTATAGGCATCGTATCAATCCTTTGCTTTATTGGAGCCATAATACCTATCCCCGTCCCATACATGATTCCAGTTGCTTTGTTTTCAGCAGCGTGGGTCGCAAGTAATATCTATACAGCAGGTATTTTCATTACAGGTATTGTGTTTTTCTCAGCAATTTCAAACACTATTGGAGATATTTTGGATTATTACATTGGAAGAGGTGCAGAGTATGTCCTAAGCCAGGATGACCCAGAATTGCAAAATCGTTGGGCTAAAGTAATTCTGAAAAAGCCAAAATTAATTCCTGGTGTAATCCTGATTTTTGGAATCTCACCGCTTCCGGAATCCCTGCTCATGGTACCATTAGGAATGGTAAAATACGATGTAAAAAAGACATTTATTTGGATGTTTCTCGGAAAAATAATAATGATGCTCATAATGGCATTATTAGGAATATTTGCGCAACAATATCTTGGATTATTTAGTGGTGAGGGGATCACGGGTTTGATTATAGGACTTGCTTCACTATATATCATGTGGGCTATGATTGTTTTTATGGTGAAAAAAAGCCCTAAAAGTGAAAAATAACAAGTAAATTCCATTTTCTTCTAAAAATTTTCACAAAGTAATAAAAAAAATCGTAAATTTCATTTAAAATAATAAATACATTGAATTAGAGCATAATTATATTTTAGCCCTTGCCGAGCTAAATATAAAGTAAACTATGGCCCTGGTCGGTTGGAGTGGTCTCTGACGCTGGGCTTCAAACCCAGTTATCCTGCGGAGGGATAGCGGTTCGATTCCGCACGAGGGCCGCCATTATCATAAAAAAGTCGTGCTGCAAATTGGTTGATCTCAATAAAATTGTTGAATTTTTCAAAAATTCGAACATCCCTCAAAATATTTTAAATAGAGGCCAATTAGTTTTAAACGAGTTTTTGAAACCTCTAAAAATACTATTAGAGCAAAAAGCTGTTCCAAAAAAGCCTTGGAGCGACGAACAAATCGAGTTGTTTCTTCAAATCCTTTCGCAAATGGATACAGATAAAGATTTTGAAGCCGCTAGAGTGGGCGAAAGGGAAGCTCGAATTTCCTCCAAGATTCACTTGAAGACGTCAGCGGGATTTTGTCATGGCGTCGGAAGGAGTGGTTTTTTAACCGCACCACAACCTAAAGCTCCCGGTGGATCTATGATGTACGAGATTACAAATTATTTAGCGAGAAATTTCTTCAAAAACTTCGGACTACCCAACATCAAGGGCGCTATTGTCGTACCATTATGTACCGGAATGTCTTTATCTCTTTGCCTGAGTGCCTTAAAACCCGATTGGAACGATGAGAGTCTAATAAATAAGCGTGTGGTGTTAGTTCCTCAAATTGATCACAAATCGATATTAAAATCGTTGGATTTGATCGGTGTAAAACCGAAAGTAGTAGAGGGGAAGATTTTTGGTGATGCAGTGAGAGTTCCCATCGAAGACATAAAAAACAAGTTGGACGACGATTGCTTCGCAATAATATCCATAACGAGCTTCTTTCCTCCCCGAGAACACGATGATTTAAAGGAGATTTGCAAGTTCGCAAAAGAAAAGAACTTAGTTCACGTGATAATTAACGCATATGGCGTGCAAAGTCCAGAATGGATGAAACTCATCCGTTCTGCAATCGATGCAGGTCGTGTTGACGCTGTAATTCAATCTACCGATAAGAACTTTCTCACTCCTGTTGGTGGTGCTGTGATTGCATCTCCGAGCAAAGAAATTGTAGAAAAAATAAGCAAAGCTTATGCTGGTCGTGCCTCTGCGACTCCCGTGGTTAATTTTTTGATCTCGATGCTTTCGTTAGGCATTGAAGGGTATCAACAATTATTAGAAGAACAACAAGAAAACAGAAATTTACT
>Ga0180433_10004413_pt1 | contig 19793 bp, 25 predicted proteins | sample SS_ome_8_FD_132980 | JGI IMG/M metagenome (GOLD analysis project Ga0180433, IMG submission 132980) | Hypersaline lake sediment archaeal communities from the Salton Sea, California, USA - SS_1_D_1 metaG | ecosystem: Environmental > Aquatic > Non-marine Saline and Alkaline > Hypersaline >... | reverse complement strand
TTGAGGAACATCGACCCACGGGCCGACACGGTCCGGCGGTCCTTGCCGGACAGGATGGCGTCCACGGACGCCTGATGGCTTGCGGTCCAGGTGGACCCGTCAACGGTGTTGCTTGGCATAGCAGCCTCCTTCACCCCTTTACAGAGATCGCGAGGGTCAGTGAAACCCCCCACGGCGGAAATATCTGAAATCGCGGAAAGCCAAGGTCAAGTCGGATGACCGGTATTCTTCACAGCGGGACGAAGAACTGCTGATCCGGGCTGATCCGGGCTGATCCGGGCCGATCTGGGATTTATCTCACCGAGGGGGTTTCACTGACGGCCTTGATCTCTGTAAGGGGGTGAAGGAGGTTGATCCCATGACTGCCAAGACCGCCATCACCAAGGGAGACATCGAAGCCCGCCGGGCTTCGCTGATCGAGCGTGGCACGGCCATCCGTGTCCTGCTGGACACGGCGGACGACCGTCGCCGGATGCGGGCCCTTGAGGTCAAGGTCCTCAAGGCGGTCGAGTCCCGTGAGACCGGGGCCGTCCGGGCTGTCGTCCAGTCCACGACGGACCCGGACACGACGTACACGGTCGTGGTGGACCCGCCCGTCCGGGGTCGGGTCCGCACGTACTCGTGTACGTGCCCGGACCATGACCGGACGGGGCGCGTGTGCAAGCACGTTGCCGCCGTGGCCCACAAGTACCTCGTGACCCGTCGCGAGGAGTTCAAGATGCTCCGCACCATGGAGCAGATGTTCGGGCTTTGATCCCCGATCATCGAATTTATCCACCGGGGGGGTTTCACTGACCCCTCCGATCTCTGTATGGGGGTGAGGGGGCGACAGTCCGTTGCCCGCCTCGTCAACCCCAAGCCTTCCCCCACGAGCCCCGCCGAGGGGCCAACTGGAGTTCCCATGAGCACCGCTACCGCTACCGCCCCCACCCTGACCGTCGTCGACGCCCGCGTGATCTGTCAGGAGTGCGGCTTCAAGTCGCACAGCCTGATCGACCACATCCAGACCGACCACGGGATGACCGTGGCCGACTACCACGCGGCCCACCCGGGGGCCGCGACCGTCAGTCAGGCCGCCCTCGACGCGATGGCCGCGAAGCGCAAGGGCACCCGCCGGGAGGCGATCCCGGCCATCGTCGACCTGACGGTCAACCTGATCGGGATCACCGAGCGGGTCAACCACCACGTCCCCGAGGACGAGTGCCTGCCCCTCCCCGAGGGGTACGTCCTGCCCACGAAGGGGAAGGCCAAGGCGGCCTTCCGCGACGTGCTGGAGTGCCTCCACTTCGGGGACACCGTGTACCTCTGGGGCCCTCCGGGCACCGGAAAGGACGCGGTCCTGCACGCCTACTCGGCGTGGACCCGGACCCCGGCGATCCTGCACACGTTCACGCCGGGGACGGACGTGAAGCGTTGGCTCTACAGCCGTGAGATCACGTCCGAGGGGACCTCGTGGTCCTACGGGGCGCTGTGGGAGGCCCTCGTCCACGGTGTCGAGGGCCGGGACGGCAAGCGTCACCCGGCGCTGATCGTGTTCAGCGACGTGGACCGTGCGACCCCGGATCAGCTTGAGGAGTTCCGCCTCATGCTGGACACCACCGCGAAGCGGGTCAGCGGCCCGACGGGTCGGGCCTTCCCGATCATGCCGGGGACCAAGTTCGCGTTCACCGCGAACTCGTGCGGGTCCGGTGACGACACCGGACGGCTGTCCAGCCGGGCCATGGACTCGTCCCTGCTGGACCGCATGGGGGCCTTCGTGGAGGCCACCTACATGGACTGGTCCGAGGAGTCCGAGATCCTCCGGGCCAAGTTCCCGCAGGTCAACGAGGTCGCCCCCAAGGTGTTCGACGAGCTTGGGCTGGCCGTGGCGAATCTCCGCAAGGCCATGGACGGGAGCCATGACGAGTACGACCTTGAGGGCGAACTGACCCACCGTGGGATCTGCGAGATCCTCAAGGCGTGCAACCGAAAGGTCGCCCTCAACAACGGCAAGGCCCCTAACAACCTGCTCAAGCTGGGGTTCAAGGTCTGGCTCAAGCGGCTGGACCGGGACAACCAGTTGATCGCCAAGCGTCTGATCGACGCCGTGATCACGGGCGGCGCGTTCGACGACGAGGATGCCGCCGAGGCTTGATCCCGTCAACCCCCCGGCTTTCGGGGCCGGGGGGTTTCACTGACCCGGCCTTTCCCTGTATAGGGGTGAGGGAGGGTGACAGTCCGTCACCCCCCTCGCCCACCCCACCCCCACCCCAAGCCAACCCGTGCCCCCGATGAGGGGGCCAAGGAGCATGACCATGACCACCCCGACCAGCATGACCATGACCACCCCGACCATCCACTTCCCCGACACCCACACCACCGACGACTGGATCCCGGTCGTCCTCGCCGGGCTGCGCGCCCTCGGTGCGGACCGGGAGCCGGTCCGCATGGCGGACCTGTGCGACTGGTTCGCGACCCTGCCCACGTTCCCGGCTGGCGGCTGGGACTCGTGGGGCATCATGCCCACCAAGGCTTACCCTCGCGGTAAGCGGGCCGTGACCCTCGCCGCTTCCAAGCTGCGAGACCTTGGGCTCATGGAGTCCCCCAAGCGGGGCTACTACAGCCTGATCGACAACGGGACCTCGGCAGTCGAGGCCGCCGACGTGGAGACCCCCGTGCCGACCAAGACCGAGACCGCCGAGGTCACGTCCACGCCCACGGCCGTGGACGTGGAGACCACCGAGGGGGTCGTCTGGACCCCGCCGTCCCTCGACCCCAACGAGGGGGCCGCCCCCTACATGGCAGACCTCGCCCTCGCCAAGATGGCGATCAACGGGTCCCGCTGCTTCGGCGCGTGGTCCGACCGGTCCCCGTCCTGCGACGGGTGCCCGCTGGCGCACATGTGCGCCGAGGCGTCCACGGCGGATCTGGCCGAGGTCGTGGCGGACCTCGACCGTCAGACCGAGGCCGAGGTCAAGGCGGCCAAGGCGGCCCCCAAGGCCCCCAAGCCCCCCGAGGCCCCCGAGGCCCCCGAGGCCGAGGTTGCGGGGGACTGGCCCGTGATCCCGGCCCCCTTCGAGGTCCTGTGCTCGTCCTGCGGCGAGCCGATCAAGGCCGGCGACGACGCCGCGCACATCCCGCAGGGGTCCGGGCGTCCGGGCGGCATCTACCACCCGGTCTGCGCCAGCCTCCTCTGATCCCAACCGCAACCCGAGCACCTGTGGCGGGGGCCGGACTGTCCGGCCCCCGCCCGGAAAGGAACCAAGACCATGAGCACCAACAAGTTCAACGACCCGGCGACCGTCATCAAGGACGCCAAGTGGATCTCCGATGACATCGACGCCCGTCCCGAGGACGTGGCGAACGTGGCCTGTGCCCTCGCGGCGCTGTCCAAGCAGGTCGATGCTGCCCTCAACCCCCTCAAGGAGCGTCTCCGGGACATGGCCATGCCCCTGATCGATGGGGACCACGGACACGTCAACTGGTCCGTCCCCAACGGGGACGTGTCCGTGACCGTGCCCGCGCCCCGATTCGTCCCCAAGCGGGGCGTGGACCTCGCGGCCCTCCGTGAGGAACTCGGACAGGACACGTTCGACCTCTACTTTACCACCAAGGTGTCCTACGGGCTCCGCAAGGACGTTGAGACCGTGGTCAAGACCCGCGTGGCCTCGGTCGAGATCCCCAAGGTCATGTCCGTGATCCAGCGGGACGAACCGACCCCTCGGGTCGGCTTCAAGCCGAACACCAACACCAACACCAACGCCAACGAGGAGGAGGAGGGGGGCTGATCCCCGTAGGGGGGGTCATGACTCCCTGCCCTGATCCCTGTAAGGGGGTGAGGGCGAGGGGCCCGGTGACCTTACCGCGTTCATAGCCGGACCCACCTTCGACCCCTCCCCCCGTGCGTAACGCGGCGGGCCACGCGACACAGTGGCACCCCCGACCCCCCGTCCCGCAGGAAACTTCGGGCCGGGGGGTTTCACTCACCCCTGCGATCTCTGTATAGGGGTGAGAGGGGGTGACAGCCCGTTGCCCCCCTCACCAAGCCAACCACCAACCACGAGCCCCGATGAGGGGCCAACTGGAGACACCATGACCACCGCTACCAACGCTACCAACGCCCTCAACGACATCCTCGCCCTCGACCTTGCGTCCGCCCGCAAGGGCACCTTCACCAGCTTCATCGGCCGCCTGGAGGGGGTCGAGCGCGGCCCCAAGGGCAACAAGACCCGCTTCGGGGATGACTTCATCCACGCGGTCGTCGTCACCGGGTTCAAGTACGACAACCTGTGCCGTCGGTCGGCCGACCGGCTGGAGGCCATGACCGACGCGGACATGGACTTCCACGCGGCGCGTGGACTCAAGGGCTGGGTCCGGGTCTGGACCAAGTCCAGCAAGGTCGCGGACCTCGCCACGGTCTGCCGCGACCGGGGGCTTCCCGACACCGGCAGCAAGGCGGACCTCATCGCCCGCCTGGAAGCCGACTGCCCCGGCGGCATGGACGAGGTCCCCGTCACGCGGGCCGACTTCGACGCCGCCCGTGCGGAGTTGATCGACTCCCTGCGGAAGTCCGAGGCCGGGCTCAACGAGTCCACGACGGACCACGTGTACGAGTCCCTCGTCGTCAACGGTGAGACCGTCCGGGGTGCCCGCGTCTACAAGGGCAACCCCAATGGTGAGGACGCGGCCCCCGTCGGGACCATCTACCTGCAAGGGTTGATGATCGGGCGCAAGGTCCTCGACCCTGCCCCGAACGGCCCGAAGCCGGCCAGCAAGTCGGCCCCCGTCAGCGTCGCCAAGTCGGCCCTCCGGGCGACCCTGCCCGTCGGCAAGTACGTCAGCTTCAAGTTGACCCCCGGCGACTGGCTCGTCCATGCGGGCGGGGCGGCGGCCGTCGCGGCGGACAAGGACGGGGTCCACATCGACCCCGCCAAGGTCGCCGAGGTCAAGGAGGCCCTCCTCGCGGGGGGCGCGAACTGACCATAGCCCGCCAGCCCGAGGGGCCGGGATCAGGGACCCACCCTGATCCCGGCCCCCTGTTCGCGCACAAGAGTTCTTACCCCCCGGACCCCCGGACCCCCTCCCCGGTGATTCCGGGTATTCCCCTATAGGAAGCAACCCTTATTCAGCGCCACAGAACGGCACCAACCAGCCCGAGGGACACGACCCCCATGCAGACCTTCCTGCCCTACGAGGACTTCGCCAAGTCCGCAGAGGCCCTCGACTACCGCAGACTCGGCAAGCAACGGGTCGAAGCCTACCAGATCCTCAAGACCCTCCAGACGTTGAGGGCCTTGAGGGCCGGGGGAGACCTCACACAGCCGTCCAAGGGCATCGGCTGGAAGAACCACCCCGCCGTCCTCATGTGGAAAGGCCATGAGCCTACACTGGTCCGGTACGCCTTGACCATGTGCGCCCACTGGCGAGCCCGTGGCTACAAGGACACCATGTATGACCGGATCCTAGACGAGTTCCCCTTGCCACCAGACGATGATCCCAGACCACCCCCGTGGCTCGGCTTCCCCACGTTCCACTACACCCATCGGGCGAACCTCGTCCGCAAGGATCCGGGATACTACTCCGAGAAGTTCCCCGACGTGATCCCCGATCTGGCGGGTAGAGTCCCCTACATGTGGCCCCGAGGACAAGGCTAGAGGCCACGGGGGCCACAGGGGTCACAGGGAGGGGGGATCGCGGCCGGGGCCGCCTTCCCTCAGCAGCCTTCAAATCAAGAATCGGGAAGGGTGACTAGCGCGAAGAGGGCGTATAGAACACGGAACCGGGGGTCGTGTCATCTTCGTGAACCGATCCCCGCTTCCCGGAACCCTTGCACGGACCCGTAGGGGGATTTCGACCCTACACTGTGACGGGTAAGGATTTCCCGCCCTTGAACCCCACGCCAACCCATCACCCCAGCCAGCCAGCCAGCCAGTCAGCCAGTTTGCCATGGAGTCCCCATGTCCTTCAACTCCAGCCCTCTTGGATCTTTGACCTTGGCCCTGATCCCGTTGGCCCTGATCCCGTTGGCCCTTGTCCTTGTCCCGTTGGCCCTTGTCCTTGTCCCGTTGGTCATGTCCGGGTGTGGCATCACTGCGACCCTGTGGTCCCTGTCGGACCCTCCTTCCGGCACGGTCCACACCCGTATAGGAGCCTACGCAGGCATCCACTGTTGGTCGTCGGAGGACTCCTGATGTCCCCCAGTCCCCGAAGGTCCAGTCCCGCATCGCACCGGGACGCCTTGCTCCAGAGGGTCCTTCGCGACCCGGCCCTGTTGTGGGAAGTCATGTCGGCCCCTGTGGTCGTCCTTGGCCCATGGGTCGAGTCCCGTGAAGTCAAGGCGGACGGGACCTTCGGTGGCGGGACACCGGGCGGCAGGTGGCGTCGCCCACCGGGTCACGAAGGCAAGATCCTTGCGGACGGGGCGATAGCTCATCGCAGTCAGTCCTTGGAGTCCATGCGTCCCCACGAGGCATTATTCTACGAATTCTACGACGGGGACGGGACGTTGGCCGGGAACGCCTACGCGGAAGCCGTGGCGGACTACGATGAAATCTGCAAGGTCTGGAAGCCGTTCGTGTACCGTGTGCGTGTCCGTCTGCCCGATGCGAAGATGACCGTGGAGAAGTCGGGCTACGCGGACACCTTGGAGGAGGCCATGTCCATGGCTGATGTGGTGATGCGTACCCACGGGATCCTGTTGGTCGATGGGGGGTCAGATCATCCGGTGATGGTCACACGTCATCAAGGCCAAGGAGCCTCAAGGCCGTCCTGACGTGCCGTGGTCCGAAGCCCGCACGGGTCCCGTAGAAGGCGGTCTTGACCTGCCGACCCCGGAAGGGCCAGACATCGGCCTGATCCTCAAGGATCAGGACTCTGCGGTTCAACTCGTCCCAAGTCCTGATCCCGGTGTTCTGGTTGATCCAGTCAGCGATGTCGGCCCCACGGTCGATCGCATACCTCGTGTCCTCGGGGTCTTGCCCTCGCCATCGGATCTCCCAAGAACTGCTCGGGGTCCGGTCGATGATCCTCTCGTGGGCATGGTCCAGACCGACTTGGCTCAACAGGTCCCGGAGTTCATCCAGCGTGTGTTCTTCGCGCCACGAGGACGAGATCACGATCTCGACGGACTCGGACTCGGGCCCGTCGGGATGTCTTTCGATCAGCCCGATCAGCGTGTTCACCGACTGGACGCACCGGGGCTCAAAGAGGGCATCGAGCCTGTGGTGCCTGTTCGTGGACAGGCACCCGCCGAGGTCCCGCCACCGCTTGTACGTCCCGCTGGTGTTCAGGACCCCGTCGATGTCGAGGAACAGGATCACGCTGTCCTTCAAGGGCTCGGGCGGGCTTGGCTTCTTCGGTGGCATCGGCATCATTTTTGTGTCCCCGTGTCCTTACCTGGGCTGACCGTTTCGCAAAGCCCCCGTGGCCCGGTAAGATAGGATGGGGATCGCGCCCGGAGGCGAAGAAGAACGATGAGCACGAAGGTCACCCTTGCCTACGACGAGGACTTCCACCTGTACGGGGAGTGCTTTGAGAACGACAACGTGTACCTCCAGTTGGATCCGGGTGCGCTGTCCGAGTTCAAGACCTCGGGGGTCAACCGGAACACCTCGGTCACGGTCGGGATCCCGATCAAGGTTTGGCGTCAGATCGTCGCGGGCTGGTCCGATTCCTACTGGTCCGAGCACCCCGAGGTGGACAACGCGCCCATCGAGTTCGGGGATCTGGACTGGTTGGACGCCCGGCCCCATGCCCTTCCGGGCGTCTGGATGCCCGCCGAGGCCGCCCTCAAGGTCCGCGAAGCCCTGAGCACCGAGTCCGTCTGGCGCGTCGTCATCAACGCCCCCCTGGCCCCTCTCGACGCTCAAGGGGTCACCATGTTCGGCAAGCTGCACAGCCCCGAATCTGGGCCTGAGCAGGTCATGGCCGACGTGACGGAAGGCCGTGTCTCCGTGATCCACGACGGGGACTGGGTCTACTACATGGGGGACGCGGGCCAGTACGACCCGCGTGGGGAGCGTCCGGTGTGGCCCGGACTCGACGCCGCGCAAGCCGAGTGGTCGGACAAGGGCCGGGCCTTCGATTGGGACGGTCGTGCCGTCCACGGGCTCTGGACCCCTGCGGAGGCGATCACCATGACCAAGGAGGCGGCCTACTGGGACTCCCAGTGGGCATGGGTGCGCCCGGACTCCCTTGGGTCCATCGGGGACCATGGGCGGGTTGAGGGGCCGATTGGGGACGCGGCCAAGCCCGGTGAGTGGTGGGTCTACCTTGGGTCGGAGAAGCACAAGGACTCCGACTCCGACTGGCATGGCCTTGTGGAAGCGTGCGAGGAATGGGACCGCCTCGGTTGGGCCTCTGTTCCGACCGGCGGCCCGGCCCCGGATGGGCAAGGGGCGCGGGAAACTGTGTCCGTCTCCATCAACGACTCGGCCTTCAACGAAGCCTTGAGGGGCATCTACGCCGACGCCGTTCCCCGCATGGTCTGGTGGACCATGGTGGAGGCCGGGGCACGGGACGTGCGGACCCTGTTCGTGTACCGGGATCCGACGAACGGACAGCGCGTCGTCATGCCCGAGTGCGATCCGCACCCCGAGGAGATCGCGAAGGCGATGGGGTGGGAGGCCGTTCGCGCGGGCGGCCCCGACAACACCGACAAGGGCACGGACAAGGGAGGGGAGTGATGATCCTCATTGGAATCGCTGGCAACAAGGGGCATGGCAAGGACACCGTCGGGTCCATGCTCTTGGACAAGTGTGGCTTCGAAGCACTGGCCTTCGCGGACCCGATCAAGGAGGCGGTCAAGGTCGCCCTCTACATGACGGACGAGCAGGTCTACGGGACGCAGGCGCAGAAGGAGGCCATCGACCCCCGGTACGGGTTCTCGCCCCGGCACGCGATGCAGACGTTGGGCACCGAGTGGGGCCGGGATCTTCTTCGGGAGGACATCTGGCCGACCGTCCTGTGGGCCAGAATCGACCGGCTCAAGGCTGAGGGCTTCACCAAGTTCTGCATCACGGACGTCCGCTTCCCGAACGAGGCCAAGGAGATCCGCGACCGTGGGGGCGTCATCGTCAAGGTCATCCGACCCGGCGTCGAGACGGACGCCCACAGCGAACACGTCAGCGAGGCCCTGATCGACACCATCGTGCCGGACTACGTGATCCACAACGACGGGAACTTGGGGGACCTTGCCGGCAAGGTGTACGCCTTCTGGACCGAGTTCCTGCGGGCCGAGGTTTCCCGCAAGGCCCGTGAGATCGTGGCGAAGCGGTCCACGGTGACCCCGGAGGCCCTCAAGGAGGCCATGGAGAGCCTTGTGTCGCAGCATGGGCCGGGTCAGGTCACGGTGGACAAGGTGGAGTTCGTGTCCCCGGACAAGTTCAACGTCACCCTGACGATGCCCCGTCACCTTGCGGAGCAGTTTCACCCCGACAACGACAACGATATTTAGGCTATCGGGGACTCATCAGCATCGGGAAGACCGTGGAGGCTGTTGTGCGTGCGTCCCCTGAACGAGTTGCCTGGCGATATGCGTCCCGGAACATCGACGCGGGGGCAAAGGAATGGCTCCAGTGGATCGTTCAGCCGTTGTCGGTGCTCTACCGGAACCAGCGGAAGTTCATCCAAGGCCCCGTGGACGATGCCATGGATCAGGTCATCCGGGAGATCGCCCCGATGTTGGTCCGTGAGATCATCGAGCGCGAGGTCGAAGAAGACGTCACGGAGTTCCAAGAGGGGGCCATCAAGGGCCAGTGGGATGCCAGCCGTGGCAAGTTCGCGGACCCCGTGGGTCCGACGGAGGATTGGGTCGAGGGCTACGAGTGGGGTTTTGCGAACCCTGACGTGGACCCCAAGAGGCTCAACCCCCGGCTCAAGAAGATCCTCGTGGAGGAGGCCGCAGACGATTTGCGTGGGGAGATCACCGAGCAAGTCGTCATCGACGCCATGGAGAAGGCGTGGGGCGCGGTCAACCCCAAGACGACCTTTGAGTCCATCATTCGGACGGTCAAGAAGTACGGCTGGAAGGCTGGCCTTGGCATCGCCTTGGTGGAGATCGTGGAGACGTTCGTGATGCCCGCTGCATTGATCACGATCACCGGGGACCCGAAGATGTCCGTGACGGGGATGCTCCCGCTGTCGGAGATCCTGTATGCGGTCGCGTTCCGGTTCTTGGGCCGTGTCCCCGGCGAGGCAGACGATTTCGACGTGGACGGCCACCTCGATTGGTACGAGGGTCAGTTTGGCCCTGTGCGGGTTGCGTGCCTGATCACGCCCACGTCATGAACAACCATGCGCCCACGTTGTTCACAACGTGGGCGAGGATGGCCGCCCACAGACCGTAGCGGGACCGGGCCACGCCGAACAGGACCCCGAGAGGGAACACGGCGAGGCCGTGCTGTACGTCCATGTGCATCAAGGCGAAGACCCCCGCCGCAATCAGGGTTCGGGACCAATCACGGAAGTGGAACCTGTCGGGGTTCCGTGTCGGGTCCAGACCGATCTCGGTCAGCATGTTCCACAGGAGGCCCCGGCACAGCAGTTCTTCCCCGATGGCCCCGCTGACCACGAGCAGGAGTGCCCGCCAAGGCCCGATGCTGGACAAGAACAGGGTGGCCCCTTGGTCTGCTCCGGGGATGACCAAGGAAGATGAGAACGACACCCCGATCACGAGGGTGACCAGCAGGCCGAGTCCCAGCACCCGATGACCGTGGCCGTGGCCCCCCTGTGCGGGGATCACGGGCGGGCAGTCCGGGGTCCCTGTGAAGGGAACCCCTGAGATCCACCATGCCCCGAGGCTGGCGAATGGCATGGTGGTGATCGCCAAGGTCATCAACACCACCCAAGGCAGCCCCACGATGGCGCTGATCAGGGGTGGCAGAACGATCAGTACGGGCCACGACAACAGGGCCGTGGTCCAACGGGCGGCTGCCAACAGCGTCATCATTCCCTTTCCGTGTGGGTTCACCATGGCTTGATTAGTCCCCGTCCGTGGCAAGGTCTGCCGCTTCGAACAAGATGCTGAGCTTGATCTGGTCCAGCGTCAGGTAGAACTCGGGGATGTCCTCTCCACGGAGGACCCGTGAGGTCATCACGTCCCCGTCGACCATGATCCCAATGACCATGACACCAGCCAGATCGTTGGCGTCCAGACGTGCCTGAAGGTCATCGATCACGGCTTGGAACGATGCGCGGGCCTCGTCCCCGATCGGGTCTTCGGGATCCTGCACGTCACCCGCAACGTGCAGGTGGACCACCTTGTCCTTGTCCTTGTCCATACGACCTCCAGATACTCCCCGGAGTCGATAAAGCGTCCACCGTGAACCGCGCCCCTTGCCCTCATTCAGTGTCCAGTATCCAGCACCCGGCATCCAGTACCGGAGGCGGGTACGGGTACGGGTACGGGGGCTGGCGGTAGTTTGCCTGTACGCATCGTGATGTCGGACTCTTGGGGCCGAGGGATCAACGATGACACGAAAGTTCTCTGGTGTGGTGGTCGACCCCGGACACGGGGGCTTGGATCCGGCGAAGGCACTCCAGGTTGCCTCGGACTGGCCCCCCATGAAGGTCGGGTTCTACGGGGAGAAGGGACATGCCGTGTTCGATCCCCAAGGAGACTCGTACACGACACCGGGCAAGCGGTACATCCATGACCCCAGCGGGTTCACCTACTACGAGGGTGTCGGGAACCGGGTTCAGGCTAGCCTCTTGACCGCGATGCTCATGGGCCTCGGGGTCCGGGTGTTCTCTACGTTGCACGCAGACGAGATCACCTCGGACGGCCTGGGGTGGCCGAAGAACTGGCTCGACGGATCGTGGTGGCCTCACCGGGACGTGTCCTTGGCCGACCGTGTGGCCTACGCCAATGAGGTCCATGCCCGCATGATCCGGGACACCGGGGCGGGCGTCCTCACGGTGAGCCTGCATGGGAACGCCATCGGCAAGGTCAGCCGAGGTCCAAGCCAGAGCCCTCGCGGGGTCAGTGTGTTCACGTCGGTCGGGCAGACGAGTTCGGACCCGGTGGCCGATTCCGTCTGGAGGTCGTTCAAGGACCGTGAAGGCGAGCCCTATTGTTTGCGAGCACGGACCCCTGACTGGTCCGACGGGGACGCGGACCACGAGGCGGCCTTCTACGTCCTCCGCAAGACACACGGCCCGGCGATCTTGACCGAGGCCGGGTTCTTCACGAACCTTGAGGACGCCAAGATCATGGCGACCCACGCGGGGGCGAACGCCATCGCCACGTCGATCTTCCTTGGCATCCGAGGCTTCCTGTCTCCGGGGGCTTTCGGCGCGGCGTAGGGTCGGGTAACGGTGGGTGTCCTCAACGGAAGGAGACACCCATGATGATCCGAACCCAAGCCTTTCCCGCCATGTTGGCTTTGACCCTGCTTGCCGCTGGCTTTGGCTGTGGCGGTGGCCCTCTCTCGACCCCGCTCCCCGACGACGTCGATTCGTGGGCCGATGACAAGCCCCTCCAAGAGGCCATTCGTGGTCTGTCCGAGGGCGACAAGAGGATCGTGCTCGCGTTCGTGACGCGCCGTCTGTTGAGCGAGGGTCTCGGCCAGCCCGTCGGCCCGATGCCCGCCACCCTCGGAGACGCCATCAAGGCCCAGCGTGCGATCCTCGCGGAGCAGGAGCGCCAGCAGGCCGAGGCCGAGGCCCTCGCCGCCCAAGAGCGTGCTGAGGCCGAGGCCAAGTACGCCCGGCTGCGGGAGGCCGTGACCGTCGGTCTGGTATCCAAGACATTCGTGGAGGCGGACTGGCGGAATGGCATCCCGAGGGACCAGATCAAGATGGTCCTCGCGTTCCAGAACAACACCGGCCGAGACATCGCTGGGGTCAAGGGCACCGTGGTCACGCAGAACATGTTCGGGGACCAGATCAAGCGGCTCACGCTTGCCTACGACGGCGGGATCCCGGCCAACAGCCGGGCTTCGTGGAACGGGAACGTGGAATTCAACCAGTTCAAGGACGAGGACCGCAACCTCGCCAATACCCCGCTGGACAGGATCAAGATCGTCTGGCAGCCCGAGACGATCCTGTTCACGGACGGGAGCACCCTCTGATGTCACGCAACCTGTGTTCGTCCTACTGCGTCGAGTGCGGCCACGGCCCCGTGCGCCTGTCCGACCTGCGGGGCAAGCCGATCGAGTTCCGGCAGTACGGCCCCTACGTCCCGGTCATCGGGTGTCGGTGGGACTGCCCGGACTGTGGCACGGCCTACTTCGCGATCTGGCGAACCAAGGACGAGTTCTGGTCCCGTGAGAGCCTCCAGACCGGGGCGTGGAAGGACACCGAGTTCATCACGTCGGATGGGATGGTGTATCCGATCCCCGAGGCGGGCCGCTTCGCCGTGGAGCGGACGTACACCCTCGGCGGGGTCGAGCGCACTGATGTCCACAACACGGGTTGCTTCACCATCGACCTGTCCTACTACGAGACGTACAACGACGAGCCCCTCTACGACGACGACGAGGACGGGTCCCAGCGGGCCGCCATCCGGTCCGGTGACGTGCCCCCGTGGCACCTCTGTACGGGTGACGCCAAGGACCTCCAGTGGGCGTGGGGGGATCACTACGCGGGCAAGGGCCGTGAGTCCTACGACCCCGAAGGGGAGGTGTCCGATGACCAGTCCTGATCCGTGGGCCGACACGCCTGACCACGCGGAGACGTTCTTCTACGCGGTGGCTTACCGTTGGGGAGACACCAACGGTCACCAGTACGTCTGTGGTATCGGGACCGACCGGGAATCGGTGGTGGCTCAGGCCGAGCACGAGAACAACTGGAGGGGCGGCAAGTACGGCATCGCGGTGTACGAGATCAAGGTCTGGAAGAACCGCGACGAGGATCTCGATGATTCCGGCGGGGATGAGGGGTATCCCGCCTGGAACCCGACGTGGGATATCCGCATGGAGCAGGTCGCCTACTTCCCAGCCTTGATGGGCGGTGAGGAAGGCCCGGCGTTCAACGAGCGGATCTACGCCGCCGAGTCGGTCGGGTTCTCTGTCATGGAGGCCGCCGAGACGGGCAAGGCGTGGATCCCCGCGAAGACCGTGGCCCCGGACGCTGCGGGGAGGCTGCACCGCGTCGATGTCGAACTGCCGGTCTGGCTCCAGACCTTGTGTCGCCGCAAGGAGTCCGAGGCGAAGTTGGCTTCGTCTTGGACTATGGGTAGCACGGCAGAAGATCCTTTCGCGGACCTCCGTGCGGCGTTGAACGCCCTTGCCAGTGCCGAGTCCGAGCCCGATTGGGACCTTGAAGGCCCGGCCCTGATTGCCGTTGAACAGGCCCGTGCCGAGGTGGTCCGACAGGCCGCCCTTCTCGTGAACAAGCATCCGTGAAGAAGATCACCGTGAGTGATGCCGGGCACTGAGGACGTGTGGGAGATCCTCGTCCCGGACGATGCGGCCTTCTGACACAAGGCCGCACAACAACCACAACCACAACTGCTTACTGTTTGTACCGTACAGGAGCCTGACCATGAACAAGAACACCGACCTGATCGACGCGATCAAGGCCCTCCTTGAGGACGCCACCCCGGCCCCGTGGCTTGTCGAGGACGACAACGGAACCGCCGTCATCTCGTCGGATGACGGGCGGACGATTCTCCGCACGTTCGACGAGCCCATCGACCCCAACATCATGCTGGCGGCGCTGGCCCCTGAGATGGCCCGCGTGCTCATGGAGATCGACCGCATCGTCGGACCCACGACGGACCTGAAGGGCAACGTGGTCCCGTCCCCGGTCGAGGATCGGGTCCGGCTGCTGGCGTTGGCCGCTGATGCCGAAGCCCGCGAAGCCGACCGTCTGCGCGACCTGCTTGACGGCGATGGCTACTGACCATGCCCCCCACGCCCCCGACCCCGGTCAGGGTCCAACTGCTGTCGGACCTGCACTTGGAGTTCATCGAGCAGGAAGGTCCCGGTGCCGTGAACAGGTTCTTCGACTCCCTTGATCCCGAGGGTGTCGATGTCCTTGTCCTCGCCGGGGACATCACCCGCGCTGGACGGATCCACACGGACCTGTCCCGGTTCGCCAACCTGTACGGGTCCGTGGGGGCCGACGTGGTGTACGTTCCGGGCAACCACGAATACTACGGTACATACTGGTGGAAGGTCAACAAGGCCATCGCCAAGGTCGAGGCCGAACACGAGAACCTGCACTCCCTCGGGGTCGCAGCGATGCGTGACGTGCGGGGGCTTCGCTTTGTCGGGGGGACCTTGTGGTTCCCTAAGCCGGACCCGGACACCCTTACGGCTGGCCGCTGGGGCATGTCGGATTTCCGGCTCATCGCGGACTTTGAGCCATGGGTCTACGGGGCCAACGCGGCTTGCGTCAAGGTCATTGAGGCCCATGCTGCGGAAGCAGACGTGATCGTGACCCACCACCTTCCGTCCGAACAGTGTATTGCGCGGGAGTTCCAGTCCAGCCCGTTGAACCCGTTCTTTGTTCACGACATGACCCCGCTGATTGAACGGGATCAGCCGCCGCTCTGGCTGTACGGACACACCCATGCGCCACAAGAACACCAGATCGGCAAGACCCGGCTCATCTGCAACCCGAAGGGCTACCCTGGGGAGCGCCACGGTCTTCACCGGGATCCCTTCAACGCCAAGCTCGTGATCGAGGTCACGCCCAAGGCCCGCAAGGATACACCTTGACCCGCCCCTACGACGAGAGCACTGACACGTTCCCGCGTGGACCGGACCTGCCGACCTTGGATGTGTCCCTTCGGGGACCCCTCCCTGACCCCACCCACGACTGAGCTACACCATGAACGTGCGAAAGACCTACTGCTGTTCCCTTTGTGGGGAACCCGGACACAACGCCCGGACCTGCGGACAGGACCGAACGGCCCCTTCGCCACGGAACCCCGTCAGTGCGAAGGAAGCCTACGAGGCCAACCATCCGGGGATCACGGACCTTCTTGGGCAGGTCCCGGACAGCGCGGTGGCCTCCAAGTACGGGATCTCCCGTCAACGGGTCCAGCAGATCCGTGTCCGCCTCGGGGTGCCATCGTACTCGGAGCAGGAGGGCATCGGCAGACCTCTCACGGATGACGAGGTGTCCCTGTTGGGGACCATGCCCGACAACGAGTTGGGCATGGTGTTGAACACGGGCCGACACCGGGTGTCCTGTGAGCGCAAGAAGCGGGGCATCCCGCCGTTCAGCCCCATGGACGTTCTGGATGACCTGTTGGAGCCGGTCAAGGACCAGTTGGGCAAGGTGTCAGATCGCAAACTGGCCCGCAAGTTGGGGCTCAGGACGGGGCAGGTCCAGCGGTACCGGAATGCACGGGGCATCCCGACCGAGATCCTCAGCCCCCGGTGTGAAGGCTTTGAGCCGCTTGACCGTGGTGAGATCACCCGCCTGTTCCACGAGGGGAAGTCCGACGTGGAGATCGCAGAGGCCCTTGACAGCACCCGTGCGTCCATCGCACGGATCCGCACACAGGAGTTAGGACTTCTTCGGAAGCGGTCGCCACGGAACCGCCGGGATCCTCGCAAGACAACCCCTGAGCAGCGCGATGAGATCCTCCGGTTGTATGAGGACACCGACAACATGGCCGAGGTCGCTCGCCGGACGGGGTGGTCCTACGATCACGTCCGACGCATCGTCCACGAGGTTTCGGAGGCCCGGTCGGGCGGGTAAGTGGGGCCATGGAGGTCCCATGAACACGTCTGAGAAGAACACCGAGATCACGACCGCAAGTGCTGCGACCCTGTGCCGGCCGTTCCGATTCACACCGCCTGATTGGCTCAACGGTGGGGCGTTCCCCGGAAGCCCCGAGGAAGCCATCCAGCGCGCTCGCGAGGCCGCGTCCGCGTACTACCCGATCGGTGTCCAGACCGGGGTCCATTCCATGATCGAATGGTGTGGCGTCATGGGGGAGCATGTCAAACTCCTTGAGCACGCCTACGCCGAGCACGGTCTGGCCCCCGACGAGGTGGACCAACACTCGGGGGCCAAGGTCACCGTCCCCGGATTCATGGTCGAGTACCTGTGCGAGAAGCTGGGGTGTCAGTTGAAGCCGTTCATCCACGGCGACCCTGATCGGTGGCGCAAGGCGATCGACAAGTGGTTCCCGTGACCGTACCGGCGGCGGTAGCCGTCCTATACGGACCAGAGGGGCGAAACCTCCTTTGGCCCGTGAGGACACGCCATGCGCGAGCATAAGGTCATCGCCTACTCCAACCCCGCGTTCAACCTGACGGCCGCGTATGGGGCGGCCCTCGTCAACACGGGTGTGAACCCGACGGTCGCTAACGGGGTTCCCTGTGCTCGCCTTGATCTGGACACGGTGACGCTCCAGTTGTCCAGCATCGCGGGCGGGGCGGCCAAGGTCCAGATCAAGTTCACCATCGATCCGAACGGGGACTACCCCGTCGGCCCTGCGTCCGTTGAGGAGGACATCGTGTTCGGCGAGACGACCGCGACCGATGGCTCCGTGTCGTTCAAGGGGGGCTTCATCATCCAAGGGACCGGCCCCACAGGCTGCGCCGTAGACGCCCGTGGTGATGTTCAGTTGTACCTGTGGGCCAAGACCGACGCCGGAACAGCCACGGTGGACTACACCTTGATCACGTCCCGTAACTGACCGGGGTTCACATGAGTTCGTTCTTTCCTGCATCATCCAGTTTCTTTCCCTCGGGCGGCGGGGGCGGTGGTGGTGTCACACCCGAGTCTTTGGGAGTCCGACCGTTCACCGGGTTGACATCCGACATTGATGTCTACGTCGACAACGACACGGGAAGCGACACCACCGGGGACGGTTCCGTAGGGTCCCCTTATGCCAGCATCCGGCGGGCTTTGCTGGATACGCCTCCCCTGACCCGCGCAGGGCTTCTGGCTACCATACATCTTGCCAACACGGGGACCGCTTACGACTACCCCTATGGCTTCGCAGCCTTGCGGTACGTCCTCATCGTGGGCGACACGAGCACGGAGGAGACGCGCAACATCACGAGCGTGACCTTCCAGTCCAACGACCGAGGGTCCGCCGTCATCATCGACGGTGCCGCGCTGACCGATGACGAATGGGCCGGAAGGACCGCCACGGTGGGCGGAAAGCGATTCAACATCACTCGCAACGTCGGGAACACGGTCTATGGCTACCGCGTCGGTGCGGACGGGTGGAACAGCAACCAGAGCGGGCTTGCGCCCGGCCCCTTCGCCCTGCTGTCCAGGCCCGCGATCGAGGTCTCCCACGACCTGTACGTGGCAGACTGCTACTTCTTGGGGTTCCAAGACATCGACTTCCGTTGTCCCGCGATCTATGTGGAGGGGGCCAACCATATCGACTGGTACTCGTGTACGATCTACGCGAACAACCTTGGTGTCTTGAACGGTACATCCATCATGCTAGGGACTCAGATCGTGGGGACCAAGATCGACCTGTCGTCTGGATCATGGCTGTATAGGGCCAACTGTACCCACCTTGGGCTCAACCCGACCACCAAGGCGGTCCTTTCGGGGTCCGCTCGTCCAGAGGTCGTGATCCGCAAGGGTTCTTTCCTGGCCGACTGGTACGGTGGTTTCATTCACCGCAACATTCAGGGCATCTACGTCATGGGTGGCCTGTGGCAGAACTTCGTGCAGGCAAACACCCTGTACGGGGTGTTCGATGACGAGGTGGTGGGAGAGGTAAGCGGACCCATCTACGTCTCGACGCGCGCCCCGGCGACCGAAAGCTGGCCGCACGGGCAGGGTGGAGCCGGAACCGTGCGGTTGATGAACTGCGCCGGGTCGGTGGACGAAGACTACTTCGTGTTTGCGGGCGGCGGTGCTCAGGTCATCCTCGACACCGCTATTTCGGTCGGAACGGACACGGAGGACAACGCGGTCTCGGCAAACGACGGTGCCAGCCCATCGTCGTGGAACGCGGACGGGACCAACATCACCGGCGGAATACCGGTCTACATGCCGGGCCACCAGTTCGTCGGCAGTTCTGGTACGACCACAGAGGCCGGTAGGCTGTATGTGGACGAAGCACCCATCGCGGGAGACGATGCCGCAGTACCTCCGTGGGAGGGCAAGGTCCCGGCGGTTGCAGGAGGATCCAACGGCGCTCAGGGATACCAAGTCTCGGGTGAGGTTGTCATTCCTGCTGGCTTGATCGACGGGACTCCCTCTGTGGGCGATGTCCTGTATGTGGCCGAGGCAGCCGGTGTCCCGGCTGACAAGGGTCGTTGGTCGACCTCAAAGCCCACGGACTCCGGGGATCTTCAACACCACGTCGGTACCGTGTTGGAAGTGATCACTGGCACGCCCAACGAGTACCGTGTCCTTCTGACCCCCAACTCCCTGACGATTGAGGTGGCATGATGCCCGCTACATGGTTCATTTACTACGCACCCACCTTCTCGGGATCTGTGGTCACGGTCCTTGAAGACGGGACCGAGCAGGTCGACGAGATCAAGGCCGCGCCGGGTCGACTGGTCGAGGGCGAGGTGCAGCAAGCGTTTGTGCGTGGCTTCCGCGTAGCGCACTACGACCTCGCAGGAAGCGTTGCAGTGCTTTACACGCCGGGCCCCGTCCGGCTCGACGGCTGGGAGGCCAAGACCCGCGACGAGGTGGCCGCCGACTACGGCGAGGATGTCGCCGCCAAGATCATGGGAGGTGTCTGATGGCTATTCTGTATGTCGAGTCGTTCGATCACTATGCCAACCTTGGCGAGATAATCACCATCGGTGGGTTTACTTTGGTGTCCGGTATGGTACTGGACACGACCGATAATGTACCTAAGCCTACCAGCGGTGTTGGTCAGGGACCCAACCACCTCCGAAACGTTGGGTCCGGCGGAGGACGGT
>Ga0180433_10004411_pt1 | contig 19804 bp, 19 predicted proteins | sample SS_ome_8_FD_132980 | JGI IMG/M metagenome (GOLD analysis project Ga0180433, IMG submission 132980) | Hypersaline lake sediment archaeal communities from the Salton Sea, California, USA - SS_1_D_1 metaG | ecosystem: Environmental > Aquatic > Non-marine Saline and Alkaline > Hypersaline >... | reverse complement strand
TAAGTAGTTCCACACTAGCTTGCGAAGCAAAGAAAAAGATTTTTGTACTAGTTTTGCAAGAGGTTTGTCTTCAACTGCTATTAACGTAATGACAAATAAAAATGCAATTGCCCAGGCCAAGCGAGCAAGAATTCCAGTACTTGCAAAAAATAGGTTGTGTCTGCAAGAAGCTCCAGCGTATGGGTAGGCGAGTATGTCTAGTTTATCGATTAAAAAGTAAACGGCAGTTGAGATAAGTGTCCAAAGCAAAATCGGTTTTATTTTTTTCCCGGCTTCTTTTAGAGATTTTTTTATTCCAGTTTTTCTTTTTTTTAGGAGCGCAAATGTGTGAATTGTTAAGGCAACGGTAGCAAAAATGGTGATCAAAATGGTTGTCATTTCCAGAAGCAAAATAACAACATCTTGCATCCCATCAAAAGTGTAAAAGAATCGGCTCATCATGCTGCGTAAAAATAATGTTGTACGTATTGGTGAGACAAAGAAAAGATTGTGTTTTGTTAGCTCGAAAAGCATGCCAACAATTTTGGGAACGCTTAAATACAAGATTAGTTTTTTGTGCTTCCACAAAATGCCAAAACTAAATAATCCAACATCAAGACCATTTTTAAACTGTTTTATTGCGTTCATAACTAGTCCTTACAGAGTTATTATTTATAAGTTAGCTATGAACAACATAAAAAGAGTTGTGATTAAAATGCAAGAGTTGAGTTTATGCTTGGTTTTTATTGATGTCTTTTGCGAGCCAATAGATAAATGTTCCAAGCATGTAAATATATAAAATTTGCACAGAAAATAGGATTATCGCCCCCCATGGAAGGTTTATTAAAACATAGTATTTGGCAAGAAGCATGAAGTTTGGAAACATAAGCATGAGTGAAAGCCGTAAGATGATTCTTAATAAAACAGATCCAGTAGAAAAGAGTATAAGAGACCGGATAGAAAAAGATTCTTCTTTTCTAAAAATAAATTTCAAAAAGATTGTTTGGATGAGTGTAAGCAGCGCTACAGACAACGCGAGTTGTACCAAATGAAAAACACTTACATAATTTATGTTCGTCTTGATTATAGCTAATAGGTTTGGGAAAAGGTGTGTTGCACCCTGTTTGGCAAAGGTAATTGTTTTTTCCATTAAAATAAAAGACAAAGATGTTGCGATTCCAACTGGTAAAATATACCTGTTTGCTTTCGTTTTGAATGTTTGCCTGAGCATAATTATTAAACCAATTAGGAGTGGAAAATTGGAAAGCAAAATGATCTTCAGTGCTGATAAAAAAAACAGCAAAATGTTTGTAGTAGCCGTTTCTGTTGCTTGAGACGCAAAAATATTGGCAGAAGCGACTCCTAGCGCAGCGCCAAATAGAGTTTTTTTGAAAAAATTCATATTCAATCCTTGATTTATAGAAAATAACATAAAGTCAAGGTATATCAAAAAAATAGGCTTTGCAAGGGCTCTTTTAGGGTCTTTCCCCTTTAAAACGTTTTATCATCCGATATGCAAACCAAACAATAAATCCTACGATGAGTAAAAAGATTGGTGCGTACATGTCAACCAGGTATAAAGACAGAAATGTGGTTACGTACAGACAGGATGTTGCAATGAGCGCAAGCGGCAGTTCCCAGCCTTTAGAGGTTTTTGACGGCCTGAACCATATAATCCAAAAGATTGACTCCAAAACCACTGGTGCAAAAATCAAAATCCAGTAACCGATTGGGCCAACATTGTCTACAAAGCGATCTGGCGGAAACAGCAAGTAGTCGATTGTTTTTTTGCTGCATGCGTTAAAACTGCAGCTTGGAACCACATAGCTGAGGGAGGAAAAAAAGTTGGTGATACTTTCTAGCGGTTGTTTTCCTAGAATTGCAAAAAATGGAATTAAATGTGCGCCAAGGATGCCAAACACGACGGGATATCGTTTTATCTTTTTTCCGATGCTTTTTTCCGAAATATTTATAATTAAAACGGATTTTAAAAAGATGTATAAAGTAGGTTGGATACCAACGAGGGTCAAAACAGCAACGATGCCGACAAAATCAGACATTACATTTCTCCAGATTTTTTTATTTTTTTGGCTAAACTACAAACAATATAATTGTTTTTATACCTTTTTACCAAAAGGAGTATGCATGCAGAAGAAAAAATTTGTATCGATTGTTTTGTGTTTTTTTTTCTTTTCTTTGAGTACAGAAATTCAGTCTTCAGCTTATAAAAAGAGTATTATTTTGGCTGGAGCAGGGACTGTTTCTATGGTCTCAGGAGTAGGTTTTTGGTACATAGAAACTTATGGTTTTCCTGAAAAGTTGAAGCTTCTTGCAAAGGCGTCAAAATCTAAAGGCGTAAAAAAGAAGAAGGGTAAGAAAATAAAGAAAGAGAAAGAGGTTAAGCTTTTGGATGATTTTTTTGGAGATTTTGCTCTCAATGATGGGAAAAATCGTAATAAGAATAATTATAATGAGAAACATCGGCGATTTTATGGCACGCTGAAAAACATTTCTTTTATGTTTGGGGCGACATTTTTTGGAGAAGCTTTAAGTGACGTGTTGTCTGAAAAAAAATAAAATCAAAATTTTTTGCAAAAAAAGAGCTCCGGAAGAAACCGGAGCTCTTTTTTTAATTCTCAAAAAGTAGCAAAACTACTGGCGAGGTCTGTCTTCGCGTGGACGAGCTTCGTTCACTCTGAGTGCTCTGCCGTCAACTTCTTTGCCGTTAAGTTCTGCGATTGCTTTTTTAGCGTCATCATCTGAAGCCATTTCAACAAAGCCAAAACCTTTTGACTCACCAGAAAAACGGTCTCTGATAATTTTAACTGAAGCAACTTGACCATATTCTTCGAAAATTTCTTTTAGTGCATCTTCTGACATATTGTAACGAAGGTTACCAACATAAATATTCATGTAATGTTCTCTCAAAAATAATTAAAAATAATAAAAATAAAACGAATAGCAGTGAGTGATTTTTAGTTTTCTTCTATATTCCAAAGACCTTTCGCGTTTCCCATTCCCAACAAGTACATAAACAGCTTAACAGAAAAAAAAGGGGAACGAAAGGGCTTTCAAAAGCTCATTTTTGTTTTTAGGGTTTTGAAAACTTCTTGGCTCCAGCTTTCCAATGAGTCTTCTAGGAGCTCGCATTCTTTTAGGCTGGCCAGTTTGCCATTTTTCAACTCAGACCGGACCGAAATGGCCTCAGAGTCACCTTTTAGGAGTAAAACAAGGCCTAGGTGCACCCGTCCGACTGCGTTGCTGTCATCGTTGAGTATACCAACTGGTTCAATTTCAAGTTTTCCTGCGTAGTTCACTTCTTCATGAAATTCCCTTTTTGCCCAGTCAGATATCGATTCAGAGGTCATATCCTCTTGTCTGATATGTCCTCCAATGCCAAGGGAGTATTTATTTTTAAGTCGTTGTTCAGAAGCTGTACCTTTGCGTTGCATAAGAAAGTATTTGTTCTGGTGAGTAAAGATCAGATAGGGGATTATTTGCTTGTAGGTTGGGTCTTGTTCCATTTGAGACCGCCACAAAAACTGTTTTTCCTGATTGATTATTTGTAGGCAAGGGTCAAAGTTTGTTGATTTTATTCCGTGCCAGCCTGGAGTTGGAATTATTTTTTCTCGTGCGACGACTAAAATTTTTTCGTCTTTTTTTAAAGGTGTTATTTTTTGTGGCTTGGGGGTGCGCTGAAGGGACATTTGACTCCTTGTTTTTAAAGTAGAGTGCTGAGATATCCATACCATTGTAAAAAAAACAGTTTTCAATACAATAAAAAAGGTAAATAAAAGAGTTTTTGTGCTCGTCAGACCAAGGGGTAACCATGTCGTATGATTTTCAAAACATAGAAAAAAAATGGCAGAAAAAGTGGGAAGAAAGTCCTGTAAAAGCAAAGCCGGCTGATTTGGACAAGAAGTACTACTGTTTAGACATGTTTCCGTATCCGTCTGGTTCTGGTCTGCACGTTGGTCATTGGCGTGGTTATGTTCTTTCAGATATTTTTGCACGCATAAAATTGCTTGAAGGTTATAACGTTTTGCATCCGATGGGATGGGATGCATTTGGCTTGCCTGCAGAAAACGATGCAATCAAAAAAGGAATTCATCCAAAAATTGGCACAGAAAAAAATATTGCAGTTTTTAAGCGACAATTAAAACAGATTGCGGCTGTGTACGATTGGTCAAAAGAGTTAAGTACTACCGACCCTGGGTACTACAAGTGGACACAGTGGATTTTTATTCAAATGTTTAAGGCTGGTCTTGCGTATCGTACAGAATCTCCAATTAACTGGTGTCCTTCTTGTCTGACTGGATTGGCAAATGAAGAAGTTGTTGATGGAAAGTGTGAGCGGTGCGACACAGAAACAACACATAAAAATATTGCACAGTGGATGCTCAAAATTACTGATTATGCAGAAAAGTTACTCAGTGGCTTGGATAATCTTGACTGGCATGAAAACGTCAAACAGATGCAACGTAACTGGATTGGTAAAAGTGAAGGTGTTGATGTTACATTTTCTGCAACAAATATTGATGGAAAAATTCTTGATTTAGTTGTTTACACCACTCGTCCAGACACATTATACGGTGCAATGTTTATGGTTATGGCGCCAGATCATGAACTAGTCGAGCGTTTGGTTCCAGAAAAACACAAAAAAGAAGTTTCTGCGTATGTAAAACAGGTTGACCACATGTCTGCTGTAGAGCGCATGGCAGGGCAACGAGAAAAGACGGGTGTTTTTTCTGGTGCGTATGCGATTAATCCAATTAATGGACAAAAAATTCCAATTTATTTAGCTAGTTATGTATTGCGTGATTATGGTAGTGGCATTGTCATGGCAGTACCAGGACATGATGAGCGGGATTTTGCATTTGCAAAAAAATATGATTTGCCAATAAAACAGGTGATAGAATCGCCAGACGTTAAGTTAGACGAGAATGGCAATCTTATGCAGGCATACAATGGTGATGGCAAACTGATCAACAGTGATTTTTTAAATGGCATGGATGCAAGAACAGAAGGTTTTGAGGAGGTTTGTGCATTTTTAGAGCGGGAAAAGATCGGAAAGCGCAAAACAAATTATAAGCTTCGTGATTGGGTTTTTTCACGACAACGTTATTGGGGTGAGCCAATTCCGTTAATTCACTGTGCAAAGTGCGGCATTGTTCCGGTACCAGAAGATCAGTTGCCTGTTGAGTTGCCGGACGTAGAAAATTATCAACCAACCGGAACAGGAGAGTCTCCGCTTGCTGCCATAAAAGATTGGGTAAACACCACGTGTCCAGATTGTAGCGGGCCGGCAAAACGGGAAACGAATACCATGCCACAGTGGGCTGGTTCGTGTTGGTATTTTTTACGTTATCCAAATCCAGATCTAAAAGACAAACCGTGGGATAAAAAAGATGTTGACTATTGGATGCCGGTAGATTTATATGTTGGTGGTATTGAGCACGCGATTTTGCATTTATTGTATTCCCGCTTTTACATAAAAGTTTTGCATGATCTTGGTTTTTTGTCTTTTGATGAACCATTTAAACAACTTTTCAATCAAGGTATGGTCTGTCGATACTCTAAAAAAGATGGCCGTTTAGAAAAAATGTCCAAATCAAAGGGCAACGCGGTTAGCCCAGATGAAATCATAGAAAAGTACGGAACAGATACCTTGCGCATGTACATGATGTTTATGGGACCTCCGGAACTTGATTGTGAATGGCAAGATGCTGGCATCGATGGTATCAAACGTTTTTTGAATAAGTTTTGGGCATACATAACCAATGCAGAAAACATTGTTTCTGATGAGCAAGAAACAGAGCAAGCAAAAAAACGAGTGCATCAGTTTTTGCAAGAGTACCAAAAACGCCTTTCTTTATTTAAACCAAACACGGCAATTTCTGCTTTCATGGAATTTTTAAATGATCTAAATAGTAAAAAGCTAAAACTTGGTCGTTCCAGCGCCGAGGCTGTTTTAGTTTCTTTGTCCGTTTTTTCTCCACACATGAGCAGTGAGCTTTTGGAAACAATTTTTCAAAAAAATTTACAAGAGTGTAGTTGGCCCGAGTTTGATTCATCCTTGGCGCAAGAGAGTGAGATTTCTTTAGTTGTGCAGATTAATGGAAAAGTCCGTGCGAACATTCCGTGCTCTCGTGGCGCAAAGCAAAAAGATGTGCAGCATAAAGCTGAGTTGGCGGTAGAGAAATGGCTTGAAGGTAAAGAAATCGTCAAAGTTATTTTTGTCCCAGATCGACTCATTAGTTTTGTGGTCAGGTAGAGGTAAGAAAAAGCCTTCCTTGCTTTTGCTCAACAGAATGTCGTAGCTTAGTTTTACGATGAACAAAAAAACTATTACAACTTATTTTTTTGTTGTTAAGAGTTACGCTCTTAGGGAGCTATGCTATGCCAAAAAAAAACGAAGTCCTGGTGGGTAAAAGAAGTATTTCTATTACGCATGGAAAAAAGATTTTGTTTCCTCATGCAAAATTGACCAAAAACGACCTTATTAAATACTACTTAAAGATTGCCGATATAATGTTACCGCACATAAAAAATCGTTTTATTTCTATGCAGCGGTTTGTTGATGGAGCGGATCATCCTGGTTTTTTTCAAAAAAATGCATCTGATTATTTTCCAAGCTGGATCAAAACTGAACCGATCTCAAAAAAGGGTAACGGCACAGTTGATTATGTTGTCTGTAATGATGCAGCAACGTTGGTTTACCTGGCAAACCAGTTAACTATTACGTTTCATATCTGGTTAAGTAAAATAAACAAGCCGGATTTTCCTGATCGGCTTATTTTTGATTTAGATCCATCTGTAAAAAGTTTTGCATCTGTGCGAGAGGCTGCCCGACTGTTGCGTAATGTTTTAGAAAATGAGTTAGGATTAAAAACATTTTTAATGACTACCGGCTCACGAGGTTTGCATATTGCGGTCCCATTGGACAAAAAAAAAGATTTTGATTTTGTTAGAAAGTTTGCTTTGGATGTTGCTCAGCTGCTTGTTGCTCGGCATCCAAAAACATTGACCGTTGAAATTCGTAAATCTAAACGAGGGAAAAAAGTGTTTGTCGATTACTTGCGTAATGCGTTTGGGCAGACCGGTGTTGCTCCATACTCGGTACGCGGTTTGCGAGGGGCACCAATTGCTACGCCGATTGAATGGCGAGAGCTTGGTAAAGTGACACCGAACAAGTTTACGATCAAAAATATTTTTAAACGCTTGTCTGCAAAAGATGATCCGTGGAAAACTATAGAAAAAGATGCGTGTTCATTGCAAAAGGCACGTAAAACATTGGACAGTCTTTTAGTTTCTGGAGAAATAAAATGAAGTTGTTTTTAGATACTGCAAATCCAAAAGAAGTTGCCAAGTGGATGCAAACGGGATTACTTGATGGCGTGACCACCAACCCAAGTTTGTTACAAAAAGAAGGTGGCGATCCGGCAAAAGTTATTAAAAAAATCTGTTCCATAGTAAAAAAGGGTGATGTCAGTGTTGAGGTAACAGAAAAAGATCCAAAAAAGATTTATACGCAAGCGAAAAAAATTGCAAAAATTGCAAAGAACGTTGTCGTAAAAATTCCCTGTCACCCAGATTATTTTGCTGTCATTAAAAAACTTGCCGATGAAAAAATAAATCTTAACGTCACGCTGGTTTTTTCTGTGCCACAAGGGTTGATGATGTGCAAGCTTGGTGCAAAATATATTTCTCCTTTTATTGGTCGGTTAGACGATATCGACTCTGATGGTCTTGAGTTGATTGCGAATTTGCGACAGATGGTTGATGAGCATGTCTTTTTAAATACAAAAATTATTGCTTCGTCAATTCGTGGGGTGCGCCACCTACATTCAACAATCTTGCTTGGTGCTGATGTGGCAACGGTGCCAGAATCTGTTTTGCAGAAGGCTGCACTGCATCCACTGACTGACCGTGGCATGGAGAAGTTTTTGGCCGATTTTAAAAAGTTGAAAACGAAAAGATTTCCGTAGAAAACAATCATAAAAAAGGCCCGGTTTCACCGAGCTTTTTTATATGTTCCCATTTTGTCCGGCATGAAGTCCTGAGCCTGTCGAAGGGAAGCTTTTAGAGCGTAGACGGATTGGTATACGGAGGTATTAGCTTTTGGCCAATGCCCCCGCACCAAATGGAAGTATGTTTTTTAATTTTTGAGCAGCCATTCTGTGTATTTTTTTTCCCACACTAGATGGCGAGATTTATAGTATAAAGATTGTAGTATTGCTGATGAGGCAAAAGAAGCAATCATAAATCCACTAGCCATTCTGAGGTGCTGTATTGCTTGATTTTCGATATTTTGAAGGTCTGTGGGAGTTGGTCGGAGTACAATTTTTGAATCCTCTGGACGTTCTAATTCTCCCATGCTGCGTAATAGTTCCACGTTTGCTTGACATTTGGGTCGGGCGCTGTCGCTTTTGTAAGTTAAATAAGCTCCTTTTACGCTATGATAAATGCAAACAGATGCTACTCCGAAAGCAATTATGCGTCGAAAATTTTCTATTGTTTGGGGCGAATCGTCCTTGCTTAACCAATTTTTGAAACTGTCCAACCAGCTAGCCTGCATCAACCCTGACGAGCTGACCAATAAAGACGCGATCAATAGTTTAGTGATAAGTTTTGAATTTTTCATAATAACCTCCATTAATATCTATACTTCCATCCATTTTTTCCATTTTTGCCTTTTCATCCCTTTTTGAGGGAATCTCTAGAGTAGTCCGAAAAACGGGCACATCGAAGGTGATTTTAGGCTTAATTTTATAATAGCAAATATTTTTAGGGCCCGCAAGTGGTCCTTTTTATAGTGCTATCGGGTCTAATTGTTGCTATTTGAAGCGCTTTTTTTGGCCTGATTCTGCGCATTGGAGTCAGAGGGGTGTCTAGAGGCTTTTTCAGCCTAGTTTTGCCTTCAGGGCCAATCCGAGCTACTCTTTCCCAGATGTGGTTTTTTGATTTGTAGTTTGTTGAAAGCGCGTTTGAATGGATGGAAAAAAGCTGCACATTGCCATAGTCACCAATAATTACACGCCATACTCTGGTGGTGTTGTCAGTTCGATTAACGCATTTACTAACCAGTTACTTGCTCAGGGGCATTCCGTTACCATCGTAACTCTTGATTTTTTGGGTGAGCAGCATGCAGACCCTGCTCATGTAATCAGAATTCCGAGCCTAGCCCAATTTAAACACTACAAAAACTATTGTGCGGTTCCCTGGCGGCCGCGGGCAAATTTGCTAGAAATCTTACGAAAACTAAACCCGGATGTTGTGCATCTGCAGCATCCTTTTTTATTGTGTCAATCTGCACTCAAGGCTGCGCAACGTCTTTCGATCCCAGCTGTGTTTACGTACCACACTATGTACGAGCGGTATTGTCACTATGTGCCTTTTTACCAGCCTTTCGTAGAATTTGCGGTTACCAAAAAAGTGCTAAGCTTTTGCAAAAAAGTGGACCAGGTTATTGCTCCAAGCAGCGCGATTTATGATCATTTAATAAGAAACGGCATAAAAACGCCGATAGAAATTATTCCCAGCCCATTGCAGAAAAGATTTTTGCCGGTAAGTTTGACTGAAAAGAAAAACAAAAAATTTAGCCTTCTTTTGGTTTCTCGGTTAGTTTCAGAAAAAAATGTTCCGTTTGTGTTAGATGTTTTCAAGCAGCTCGATCAAAAAAAATATCATCTAACCATTGTTGGCTATGGGGCTCAAGAATGTTTTTTACGTCAGTATGCCTATCGAACTCTTGAGTTTTCTGCCAAACAGGTAAAGTTTATAATCAGGCCGCCTCAAAAAGAGCTTGCGCAGCTTTATCAGCAGGCGGATCTATTTTTATTTTCTTCAACAAGCGATACGCAGGGATTGGTGCTTGCAGAGGCAATGGCAGGTGGCACGCCCGTGCTTGCCGTTGATGGGCCCGGGCAACGGGATATTGTGCGCAATGGTTTTAATGGTTTTATTGTTGGTTCAAAACAGCAAATGGCACAAAAAATAAAGCAGATTGCCGGTGATGACAATCTGCTTGAACATTTAAAAGCTGGATCTTTGCAAACAGCTCAAACCTATAGTCCAGAAGTTTTGACCAACCGATTGTTGTTGGTTTACAGTAAGTTTTGATGGTTCGTTATTTGGCAGCAGCAAAACCCCAAGATCGATTGGGATGTACTCGTATTTGAAGGTGATTGTTTCTTTCGAGAAATTTGAAAAATTTTGAAAACGTTAGATTTGTTTGGAATTTTTTTCCATCAATAATGAAATATAATTTTTTATCTTTGTCCGAGAGAATTAGCGGTGAGTTTCCAGATTCATATGTCGATATTCCTGGTTTTATTTCGCGCCATTTTTCAGGAGAACCGGCAGGCTTGGCCTGTTTGAATAAAATAGATTTATTGGTGTTGTTTATGATATGAATTTCTCTTGCTTTAACAGCTGGCGTGAATAAAGCACAGCACAGTAAAAGCGTGAGAGAAAGAAGTTTTATTTTATTCATACTTTTCCTTTGAAAATTACAAATTAATTGTTTTGACTAATTTTTTGCTATTGATTTACAGGAAAATAATGTGAAATTTTATTTAACTACGAAAGAAGGTCCAGGCTGATATCCTTTATAGAAAGGCTGTATTTTAAGTCCACCGCTTTCACTTGAGTAAAGCTGATAAGCCCATACATTTGGTTTAAGCTCTATCACGAAATCCCTTCCATCCATTTTCAGAAATATCTGTTTATCGCTATTGAGGAAAGATACGGGATATTTCAGGCCTGGCTGTATTGTTTGCCATCCTGTTTTAAGTGAATAGAAACGGTTTGGATAAGAAAGGGGAGAATGTCCGCCTGTTTGATTGACTAAAATATTTTTTGGAGTTTTATTTGTAATCTGAATTGTTTTAAAGCTTTTTGCTTCCTTGCCAACTAAAGCACAGCACAGCAGAAGAGCAAGGGAGAAAAATTTTAATTTTTTCATTTTTTTCCTTTTTTTTATTGATAAAAATATATTTTTTGGATTGTAGCCCCCCTTTTTATCACCATAACTGTTTTTAGAGTCCATTTTCAATGGTTTTGAAGAAAAAGCCCTATTTTTGAGGTTTTTCTGGGTTTTTGGTACTTTGAGAGTATGAAGAAACCGTTTAAGCTACACCTTCCATTTCAACCCTCAGGGGATCAGCCAGAGGCGATTGAGCGCCTTGTTGCTGGCTTGCCTGGTAAATCCACCTTGCTTGGGGTAACTGGCTCTGGTAAGACCTTCACCATGGCAAACGTGATTGCTGCTCAAGGGCGGCCTGTTTTGGTGCTTTGTCCAAATAAAACATTAGCTGCGCAGCTGTACGAGGAGTTTTGTTTATTTTTTCCGAAAAATAAGGTTTGTTACTTTGTCAGTTACTATGATTATTACCAGCCGGAGTCGTATTTGCCGGCACAAGATATTTATATACCCAAAGAGACAAAGGTTAACAGCGAAATTGAGCGTTTGCGGGTAGAGGCAACAGCTTCTCTGGTAAACAGGAAAGATACGATTGTTATTGCTTCGGTCTCTTGTATTTATTCTCTTGGCAATCCGGCAGATTATCGGGATTTGGCTTTTTCGCTCAAAGTGGGGCAGAAAATTAGCCGGAAAGATCTAATCAAAAAGCTTATTTTTATTCAGTACAAGCGTAATGAGGTAGACAAAAGCTCAGGTACGTTTCAGGTTTTAGGAAACACGATAGAAGTAAACTTGCCGTATCAAAAAGAAAAACTGCGTATAGAACTGTTTGGCAACAAGATTGAAGGGTTGCAGTGGGTGAGCGCGCAAAACAATCATGTGCTTACAGAACTTGATAATACGCTAATTTTTCCCGCAAAACATTTTGTAACAACAGAGCAAAAAAAGAAGGCTGCGCTAAAAAGTATCAAGGCAGAAGTTGATGCGTATGCGCCAACGCTCAAAAATCCAATATATCGTGAACGGATTGCACAGCGCGTTGCGTATGATTTGGAAATGCTGCAAGAGGTTGGGTATTGTTCTGGTATAGAAAATTATACAACTCATTTTGATGGTAGAAGTGCTGGAGAGAAACCATTTTGTTTGTTTGATTTCTTTGGTGATGAATTTTTGTTGATCATTGATGAATCGCACATGGCTATTCCGCAGCTGCATGGTATGTACGCTGGTGACAAAGCGCGCAAAAGTTCATTAATAGATTTTGGGTTTCGTTTGCCGTCTGCACGTGATAATCGTCCATTAAAATTTGAAGAAACAGAAAAGTTTTTCAAAAATGTTATGTTTGTGTCTGCAACGCCGGGTGACTATGAATTGCGCACCTCTGACCAAGTGGTAGAACAAATTATTCGCCCAACCGGTTTAGTTGATCCAAAAATTAAAATTATTCCACGTCTTGGTCAAATTGATCATCTCAAAAAACAAATTGAAGAAACAACCAAAAAAGGTTTCAGAACACTGGTTACTGTGCTGACCAAAAAAATGGCAGAGGAGCTGGCGCGTTATTTACAAGAACAGCAAATAAAAGTTTGTTATCTTCACAGTGATTTAAAAACGCCAAAGCGTACCGAGTTGCTGCAAAAATTACGCATGGGAGTGTTTGATTGCTTGGTTGGTGTTAATCTATTACGTGAAGGCCTTGATTTGCCAGAGGTTGCTCTTATGGCGGTTATGGATGCTGATGTAGAAAGTTTTTTACGTGACAAGCGTTCGTTAATTCAGTTAATTGGACGAGCGGCACGTAACACAGAATCACAAGTATTGTTTTATGCAGATAAAATAACCAAGTCTATGCGGGCTGCGATAGATGAGACTGAGCGGCGAAGAAAAATTCAAGAAGCACATAATAAAAAGCATGGTATCAATCCGGTCAGTGTCCAACGAGAAGTCAAAAAAAGCATCACCAAGCTTCAGTCTGCCATTGCTAAAGCCTCCTCTTTCGCCAACGATTCGGCCGACAGGTCTTCTCAAAATAAAAAATCAAAAAAGAAACAAGCAAGCGTTATCTCATCTATGGACCTGCAAGAGCAAATTGTTGAGCTTGAGTCTGCGATGCAAGAAGCTGCCAAAGATTTGGATTTCGAGAAGGCGATTGCTTTACGGGATCAATGGCAGAAGCTGCAGCAGGAAAAGTAAAATTATTTTAAACGTCTATTCTTTTTGTTAGATTTTATCTGAAAATTATTTAACAAAAAAAATCCTTTATTCAAGTGCAAAAAGACTACCCCGTTCGTGGTGATGTTGTCTGTTCGTTCGGATGATTTTTGTTTTGAGAAGACCTGTCCGCCGAAGCCTTGGCGAAGGAGGATGTTTCAGCAATTTTAAAAATAGATTCTGTTACTTTCTTTAGAATGTTTTTTGCCTTTTTGACCAGGGTAGCCGTTTGTATGACTTTTCCGTTTTAGGGTTATGAATGTCCCAATGAGGTTGTTTCATGATGCTCCAAGGCTTTTTTGGTTTTTGGTGTAGAATATAAAGTATGTGAAATTTTTCAAAGACTTGCTACAGGGAGTAAAAATGAAAAAGGTTGGTGTTGTTATCGGATTTTTTGCACTAGGACTGATGACCGTTTTTGGCATAAGCAGGTGTGATCGGAAAAAAGATTTTCATGAGGATAAAATGATTGCTCATATAAAAAATATTGATGATTTAGTAGCGTTGTTCCCAAAAACAGCTCAAGAGATTAAAGAGAAAACAAAAGTGTATTCTGAACAGCTCAAAAAGCAGATTGCAGATATAATTGCCGTGCCGGATGATCAGCGTACGTGGGAAAATACCGCACAAGCGCTTGATTACGCTGTATCTTTGGCAAATCTAGACATGCTTGCAGTGGCCTGTTCGGTGTTGAAAGAAGTTTCGCCCGATGCTGAAATTCGTGAGGCGGCAAGCAAGGCGATTATGGAAATTTCTTCGTTAGCAATAGATTTGATTTCTAGCAATGTACCGTTGTATCGTGCGTTTAAGGCGTATGCGCAGGGTAACGCAAAAAAAGAAAATTTAGCTGCAGATCAACAATATTTTGTTGATGAAACGATGGCAGACTTCAAACGTGCCGGTCTTGATTTGCCAGAAGATCAGCTGGAAAAAGTAAAAAAAATAAAAAAAGAGATTGTTGATTTGGGTTTAAAGTTCGATACCAATATTGCCGCAGATGATAGTCACATTGTTGTTGAGCGTGCAGCACTTGCAGGTTTAGACAATGATTTTATTGGTTCATTAAAAAAAACTGACAATGGAAAAATTATTGTTGGTACAGATTCTCCAACGTATATGAATGTTATGGCAAACTGTACCGTTGAGCAGACCAGAAAAGATTTATTTCTTGCATATCAAAATAAAGCGTATCCAATCAATGAACCGATTTTGAAGGCTATTATCGCAAAACGAGATGAGCTTGCAAAAATACTTGGATACAAAAGTTACGCACATTTAAATCTTGATGATGAAATGATGAAAACTCCTGAGCGGCTTGAAACATTTTTACAAGAGCTGTTGGTAAAGTTAGACAAAAAAGAACAAAAAGAGTTTGATCTGCTCAAAGAAAACCTTCCAGAATCCGTAACGTTGACTGCTGATGGCAAAATGAAGCCATGGGACACTCGTTTTGTGCACAATCAGTATGAAAAAAATAATTTAGCGGTCGATGATAACAAGATTTCAGAATATTTTGTGCTGGAGGATACTCTTAAAGGCATGTTCGATATTTATGAGAAATTTTTTAATTTGCGCTTTGAAGTTGAGAATAACGAAGGAGAACCTGTCCGGCGTAGCTCTCAGAGCGAAGACGGACTCTGGCATCCAGAAGTAAAGCTCGCAAAAATCTATGACAAGCAAACGAATGAACTGCTTGCATACATGCTACTTGATTTGCATCCACGCCCAAATAAATATCAACATGCAGCGCATTTTGGGATTTTGCCGGGTGTAAACTACAAAGGAAAGGATTTGCCGGCAGTTTCTTTTGTTGTTGCAAATTTTCCAAAATCAACAGCAACAAAACCATCGCTGCTCAAACGCAGACAGGTGCAAACCTTGTTCCATGAGTTTGGTCATGCTTTGCATAGCATTTTGGGCAGGACGCGTATCGCCTCAATGGCTGGTACGCATACAAAAACAGATTTTGTTGAACTTCCATCGCAGCTGTTGGAAGAATGGTTGTGGGATCCGGCTATTTTAAAAAATCTCAGCAAGCATTACCAAACAGGTGAGCAGTTGCCAGATGAGCAAATAGAAAAAATTATTGCGCTCAAGCAGTTTGATACTGGCTATTTTTGGCAACGGCAAAGTTATTTAGCAAAAGTATCTTTGGATTATTACAAACCTGGTGCTCAAAAAGATTTATATGAAATTATGCAAAAGTTATACAGTACGATTGTAAAAAATTCTTTTGCAGATCCAAACACTCATTTTTATGCGCATTTTGGACATTTAACACATTATGGAGCACGGTACTACAGTTATATTTGGTCCCAGGTGCTTACCATGGATGTGTTTGAAGAAATAAAAAAACATGGCTTACTTAATCCAGAAATTGGCAAAAAGTATATCGATACTATTTTGAGTTTTGGTGGCAGCAAAGATCCAAATGAGCTGCTCAACGATTTTTTAGGCCGTGAGCCAAATGATGAGGCGTTTATCAAAAGTTTGGGCTTACGCTAAAATATTTGCAATTTCTTGTCCCATCATTTGCACGATCTCTTCTTGTGTTAGTCCTTCGATTTCGTGTGGAAAGACTAACCATGCATCTGTTTCATGCAGATAAAAGTCAGGCCTGAGGTCTGACTTTTTTGGTTTGCAGTAGATTGTTGCGATTTTTACATTTTCTGATGGTGGCATATTCTGTCCGCAAATTTCTTTGAGTTCTTGCAGAACTGCTTTGATGGTAGTGCCGGTGTCAATCAAATCATCAACAATCAAAATACGGTCGTTAGGCTGAATTTTTTCAGCAACTTCCCGTAAACCAAAAATATTGACCGACCCTTTTAGTTTATCGTGATTATACGCACGAGTGCTGATCGCAAAATGATTTTCGATAGATTTGCCTTTGTAATTAAGATATTCCGTTATGCCCATGCCAAGAGGTGTTCCTCCTCGCCATAGCGCAATCAAAAAAGTTGGTTCAAAACCGGAGTCGTATATTTTTTTTCCTACGCGTAATGAATCAGTAAGTATTTCTTGGCTTGAGATGAATTCCTTTTTTGTTATTTTTTTTAATTTAAAATACCCTGCTTTGAGTCCAAAAATTGCCGCAAGTGCGATAGCAAAAAGTAAAGATGGTATGACGTATTTTAGAGCTTGTTTCATGTTGGTTTCCATGTGTTGTAAGAGTTTGTAAAAGAGTTTTAGAGAATTAAATTTTTTCTATGTTTGCTTTTACTTCTTTTTTTATTTTTAGTTTGCATAGCTCTTTGGCGCAGCAAAATAGTCTGCAGAATGGAGACGTGGTTTGACTCCATGTTATCCATTGACTGTTTTTTCTTTTTATTATTTCTTCCTCAGGATTAATGGTTTCTCTTTTAATGGAGGAAATTTTTTGGTTGGTGCTTTCTCTTTTTTGGCAAAGTTCTATTTCGTTTGCCAGGAGCTTTAGAAGTTTAGATTCTGGATCTAGTGGTGTAGATTTTTCATCTATAGACTTATTTATTTCTTCCTTTATCTCTTCAAGTTTTTCGTTATGTTTGTATCTTTTTATACAGATTTTGCAGGTTTTTTCTGAAAACGTTTCAATTCCAAATGGAGTAAGAAAAAGACAGTAAAAATTATGATGTTTTTTTTCCCCATCTGAACTCTTGAGATTGTTTAATCTATTGAGATAGTTATCTATTTTTTGAATTCCTTTTTGGGATATCTCCTCCAGTTTAGAAAAAGGGGGTTGTTTGATTAGATCTCTAAGGCTGGAATCTTCCGAGGCTTTTTTCATATTACGAAAAGCTTCAAATTTTGTTGGAAAATGGTTCATTATAATTTTTTCATAGGTTTCGGTTTTCATTCCAAAACTTGTAGATACTGTGCTCAAAAGAATAAGGGTTATAGATAAAGTTAGAGTTTTGTTTAATTCCATTGTTATTGATCCTTATTTAGGTTTGTAAAAAATAGAATTTTTTTAAAGATGTAGACTTTAGGCTTTTCTGTCAAGTAGTTGTTAGATTGTGCGAGCTTCGTCTTTCATTTGCTCAAGTTGTTTTTTTGCCTGAAATGCGTGGTTGACTGGTATCCAGTTTTCTATAATTTTAAATCTAGATTCCACTATATTACTGTGTTTTTTGTTTAATACTTTTTCAGTAAGAGTATTATGTGTACGAAGGTTTGAAAGAATTTTTTCGAAACTTTTTGTTCTTCCAAGATTTTGTACCAAAAAATTTATTGCTCCAAAATGGTAAGGGTTCCAATCTCCGTTAAAGATAAAGGGGAGGATGTTATAAATAGTGAAAGTAGTGGCGGCCTTAAGTTTTTTTCTTTCAGACAGGCAGCGTCCTGTGAGTGTTTGAGCTTGGAATTCTGTTTCATCTAGAGTCAAGTTTTTCATGTTGCTATTATGAAAGAGAAATTGGTGACAGGTTTCGTGTGTTGCTATTATTTCGTCAGAGGGGGTCAGTGATGTTTTTGTTATGTTTCCTTTGAGGGGAAGGTCAATTCCGTAAGAACAAGATGATGCTCCTACGTTTTTTCTTTCCTCAAATTTTTTTTCTTTTCTGCCTTGAAACACTTTTAAATAATAAGGGTCTTTTTCCATAACTTCAAAAATACCAGCTGCGAAACTTCTAAGTTTTGGATCTGTTGTACGGTTTAGAAAATCTGTTTTGCACCAATTAAAGCTTTCATCTACTTCTTTTTGCATCATTTTTGAATAACGGTTCCCTGTGAAAAGGTTTGATTGTTTTTTCACTTTATTAATAATTTTTTTTGAGTATAGTTTTGGTTTTTGAGCGGTGTTTTCTTTGAAAGCTTGAATTGGTATTGAGGGTCTCTGAACAATAGGATTTGCAGACAGGTCGATTTTTTGAAGATCAACTAAACGAATATTCTTTCTTCGTTTGGGAAAAAGTTTTTTTCTTTTTTGCTCTTTTTTGTCCGGTATGCGTTCAATTGCTAGAGTTTTTTTTCGGCCAGCACAAAGGTTGCAGACTTCTAGTAAGACTGAAATAAAAAGAAGAACTTTTTTTACTTTTTTCATTAGAAATCCTTTTGCTATTTCTTGAAAATTGGTTGACCATAATCGGAAAATCCTTCGATCAAGTCGTCGTATTCTTTCTCAACTTTTTCTGTACATTTTTTGAATTTTTAATTTTGTTCTTTCTTTAAATCCTTTAATAGAGCAAGGAGTGTGGTGCGATTTTGAAAATTTATAGATTTATTATCTCCATAGGTGTCGGAAGATTCTTTTTGGTAGCGAAGCAATAGATTTTTCATGATTTTTTTTGCACGGTGATTGTTTTTTATTTTTTCCTTATTCCAGTTTTTATCTTTTTCAAGCATAAATATGAAGGCAGTTTCTGCGACAGTTAGTTTTGGCTCAAAAGTCCACTTTTTAGTTTTATGCTCATAACGGGCACAGGGGGTTAGAGGATTTTTATTTCTCTTCAATATGTAATCCCTATTTGCTCTACTGTCATTTTCAGGACAGAGCACAAAGACTAATTCTTCATAGTTGTTTATTTTACTTAGGTAGCGGCTTTCATCTTCTGCTTTGAATAGATCGCCACAGATAGTTCCATCGTTGTCTACCCTAAATCTTCTAGTAATTTTTTCATATTTTCCATTGTCATTTTTTTTATATCCTTTTCTTTGTATTTTAAAATGTCAGGGCCAAGGTTCACTTTTAATTTTTTCGACTACTTTGTAAGCTAAGAGAGAAGAATACTTCTCATGCAATCTTTTAAGGGTTTCTTCGTCGTAGGATTTGTAATATTTTTTTAATGTTTCGTTTTCTCTCGTTTTTTCAAACCAGTTTGAGATTGCACCTATGGCAAGGTTAGAACTGTAATGAATTTTTAGAGGTTTATTGGGATGCATTGCTGAAATTTGATTGGAAAAAAGAAAAGATAGAAAAAGTATAGTTGCAAAGCTTGTTTTTTTCATAATAACCCCCGTATTTTTTTATTGTCATTTATTTTGGCCCATTTTTCCTTTTTGAACAAGTTGTCCTTGTTTGGCCTCTATTGACAGAATATCAAGACTCTGGATTTGTTTCAAATGGTCCGCTTTTTGCTTTAGATGATGCGTTATGGCCTCCTGGAGGCACTATTGGGCTTTTTAGGGTCTTTTTGGCAAGATTAAAAAATCGGAAATTGAGCACAAATTTGCTCAATTTTGTTTTTTATTTGGTCCAAAAGGGCTTCATTTTCGTGGTTTTGCAGGACCTGGTCGATTAGTTGGGCAATCAGGATGATTTCGTTCTCTTTGATTCCTCTGGTGGTAATTGCCGGTGTGCCAAGCCTTATCCCGCTTGTTTTCCAGGGTGAAGCGGTATCGAAGGGAATACAGCTTTTGCTGACGGTTATTCCGGCTTTTTCCAGTGCGACCTGTGCGTCGTGACCAGAAATCTTTTTGTCCGTTAAATCAACGATAAAAAGATGATTGTCTGTGCCGTTCGCAACAATGGAGTATCCAAGATTTTGTAAATTTTTTGCAAGTGTTTGTGCGTTTTTAATTACCTGTTTTTGATAGGCAACAAATTCAGGGGTCATCGCATGTTTAAACGCGATCGCTTTTGCTGCGATTACATGCATTAATGGACCGCCTTGCATGCCAGGCATAACGGAACGGTCAATTGCTTGTGCATATGTTTCTTTGCACATAATAATTGCGCCCCGTGGTGCGCGTGATGGCTTATGTGTTGAGGGG
>Ga0180433_10004410_pt1 | contig 19804 bp, 15 predicted proteins | sample SS_ome_8_FD_132980 | JGI IMG/M metagenome (GOLD analysis project Ga0180433, IMG submission 132980) | Hypersaline lake sediment archaeal communities from the Salton Sea, California, USA - SS_1_D_1 metaG | ecosystem: Environmental > Aquatic > Non-marine Saline and Alkaline > Hypersaline >... | reverse complement strand
TCAAGTGGCCTGCCACGATGCGCATCAAGTGATATTCCAAGATTTGATGGAGCTCTCCCAGGTCCTTTCCAACGACGAGATGGATCCTGTCGTTCGTAAAGATCTCTTTCAGATCACGACAGCCCAGGGCCAATCTAAAAATTTCCATGGATGGTTCAACGACGATGACCTGGTGATCGACCTCCATGAGTCGGGCAATTTCTTCTATGTGATACCCGAGGCCAAAACCGAGAAACAGTGTGGCGTCTTCGGCCTTAAACGTGAGCTCTTTGAGATCCTTCCTAATCTTGTGTCTTGGATTCAGTCGGCTATATAATCGCACTTCTTGCTTCCCACCTGTGACTATTCTGAGGATTGGCAAACCATCGACCGATTGTTCTACAAAGGCGTCATCCCACAGGGGGATATCTCGTATTTTTTCAGCCAGAAAAGGATATCTTTCAATCAGGATCTCGAGATTTCTTTCAAACCAGTCTGGCTGTAAATCCTCAACTGCCGAGGGCTTTACGTTAGAGCAAACACTGGTCTCTTGGTGTGCCAGCGTTTTACTCCAGAAGTCGACTAATCGCTTCTCTTGCTGTTGTAAGCTATATTGCCTTGCCGTTTCTAAAGCCTGTCGACGAATCTCTTCAAATTCAGGTTTCTGAGGATGCTTGCAAGCATCGCTGAGGACCCCTTCCAACGTTTGCGCCAGTGCCATAGCGTCCTCGTCGGGCACCCAGAATCCATTCTTATTGGTGGCATATTCTCGTCCGCCGCCACCTGCAAATCCCACCACAAGACATCCGCACGCCATGGCCTCTATGGGCGGCAGGCCGAATCCCTCCCGGAAACTCGTGGAAACAAAGTGTGAACTCTGCTGGAGTGTCCTTGCGACTTCCCTTTCAGACATATTCTCAATGGGAATCCACGGTATCGATCTCAAATCAGGACGTCGATGCCAGAGGACCCCACGGACGAGACGGATGTTCCATGAGCCTTTTCGAGGCATGTAAGCAATCTGCAGTTGACGAACTTCGGGACGAGGCGTGAAGAGGCCGTGATCTATGGCGACAGGGATATGGATGCCTTCCACGCCAAAGACATGAAACACGAATTCTTGGATCGCTGTGGAACTGACCAACACAGCCTCGACGCCGTAGTCGCTCCATTTTTTCTTCATAGGCATGGCATCAAAGATGTAAAACTGATTTTGACAGAAGATCGCCTTATGGCAGCGGACATTGCTGAAGGCCTCTGATGCGGCGATAAAGTCTTCGGGAATGACGACCCAGTCCTCTCCCGTCACATCAAGATTTTTCGATCCATCAATAATAGGGACTTCTAGGGGGAACCAATCGACCTTAAAGCCTGATTTGAGGTGAACAACAGCGGCATCAAAGCCTGCTGCGACCAGATGATGAACGTGGTGGTAGATCACCCGGACCCCACCAGTCGGTTTGGAAATATCGTGACAGAGATAGAAAATCCGCGACATGATTATTTTTTCTGCCAGAGGTTGATCATCCTGTTGGATGATATCCTTTCTGGAATGCCTCCGCAGTTTGTCAACGTGTTGTCCAAGGCATGGAAATCCAGTGGTCTATGCATTGGCCACATATCGTTGTTATTAAAAATGTCAATCAACAAGAGCAAGTAACCTCCCGGCCGCAGATGACGCATTAACCCATCTACCATCTGGCAAGGATCGATAAGGTGTTCAAATACGGCATCGCTGAATATAAAATCGTACTCATTCTCAAGAGTCAGTCTCTCAGGATCAGATTCTATAATGCGCACCGGGATATGGTATTTCTGGAAACGCCACCTGGCGAAATCCATCGGCTTTCCAGGAATGTCCAGGTAGGTAACCTGGTAATCGCGCTCAGAAAAAAGCTGGCAGACAACGCCTAAGCCGCCTCCAAATTCCAGAACATCTAATCTGGGGGGGAGCTGATTCAAAAACTTCCAAATGCCATATTTCTCAAGTTTTTTTTCAGCAGCAGCCCGATCAGCATTTGCGTAGAGCAGGTCAAGGATGTAGTGATTGCTCCTGGCGTAAAACATCTTCGCCCTGTCAGCCCAACTCGATGGCCCCAGCTCATTCCATTCTTCGTTTACCAATTCGTGAAAACGGTTCATCCTTTGAATCAGCTCCTCCAGGGGAATGCCTGAAAATTCAGCATAGTCTTTAATAATCTCTGCATTCTGCCTTTTTACTTGTTTTCCAGTCTTTTCAAGCCGCCCTAAAAAATCTTCAACAATTTGTTGGTTCGGATTCATCCCAAGGGATTTTGCAGGAAATGATACCCCTGCTTCCTTATTACCCATCTCAAGATAGATTGGTCCTGGTTGGTTTAATACGTCGGCATTTTCATCGCTTATCGATATGTATTTCTCTAATTGCCTGGCAGCCCGTTTCCAATCCTTAAGGCTCGTGTATAACAGGGCCAAGTTTAATAAAGCATCCGGATAATCCTGCTTGACGGAAAGTCCCTTTAAAAGGCAGGCTTCAGCTTCCGCAACATTACCTCTGGTGTAGTGAATTACTCCGAGATTGTTTAATATTTCATAATTCTCGGGGTCGTGTTGTAAAACAACATTGAAAATCCGCTCAGCTTCATCAACTCGTCCTGCTTCAAATAATTCCTCTGCTTTTTCAATTTCTTCCCTGTAATTCATAAACAACTGCGAGACGTTCTTCGGCGTTTTCTTCGACTCTATCAATTCTCCACCTCTAAGCGCGTCCCTCGGCTTACCCGAGAAACCAGGAAATCATTTTAAATTTTTGCAACTTATGTGCCATGACATTAAAATGACAATCGATAAAATATCAAATCGGTTACGTGGGACAGCCAACACCGTCAAGCCCGGTCCACATGGTCAAAATGATAATATAGCCAGAGACGGTCAGAATTTTGACGTGCGGCGGAAAAAAATTTTCCTTTGGAGATACTCACAAGGCGAGACAAAGGCGTCCATTCTTGACTGACACAGTCTCTCAGTGTTATTGATATCAACAACCATGCAAAAAGATACGTCAGCTCTCCGAGAAAACTAATATGCCAGCTTTATCCTGCTGTCTCATTGTCAAAAACGAAGCCCATCGCTTGCCAAGTCTCCTTAAGAGCCTTTCTACGATCTGCGAACAACTTGCCTTGGTGGATACCGGTTCGACCGATGACACAGTGCAGGTTGCAAAGAGTATGGGCGCTGAGGTGAGTATGTTCCCTTGGAACGACTCTTTTTCCCATGCCAGGAATAGATCGTTGGAAATGGCTGAGCATCCATGGATCTTGTACGTCGACGCAGACGATTCCGTACCGGAAAAGTCCCTGTGCGACATCGCTGAGTTGAAACAGCGGTCACCTGAAAAGGCCTATGGCTTTGTCATCACGAGTACGCAGGATGGGGTTGCGGGTATGGCTAGCGCCCAGATCCGGATGTTTCCCAATTCCAAAGAAAACCGTTTTCAATACCGGGTCCACGAACAGATACGCCCTGCCTTGATTAGACAAGGCACCCCTATCGTATTCACGGATATCAAAATCGTCCATACGGGTTATACGGACTCCGCTACCATGGCCGCCAAACAAAGGCGAAATCTTAAGCTTTTGGAAAAAGATCTGGCGGATTACCCAGAAGACGGGTTTTTGCGTTACCTGGCGGGAATGGCTTGTGTGGACTTAAAAGAACTCGCGCGTGGGAGAAATGAATTCCAAAAGGCGTGGGAATTATCTGTTGCAGACAAGGACAAAGGCCACATCGCCCTTGGTGCGGCGCTGGAACTTTCGGAAAGGGCTATAAAGGAAGGGGGGGGGCGTCATGCAAACGCTCTGTTATGGCTACAAAGGGCGGAAAGCTTAGAACGGGAGTATCCGCGCTGCCTCTATCTCAGAGGGCGTTTCCAATATGAGAAGCAAGAGTTTACGAATGCGCTCAAATCCTTGAAACGGCTTATTGAATGGGAAAGGCCCGCCGCCCTGTTCCTTCCCTTGGATTTGACGATGCTGAAGACTACTGCAGCGGCTCTCATGGGCCAGATATACTTGAAGACAGGGCGACCCCAAGAGGCTGTTTCCATTTTTGAGCGCGCTCGGCGCCTTTTGAGCAAAGCTTCGTCGGATGGATAACTTCCTTTGGACAAAGGTGCTCATACTCAACTTTAAGAGTTCGTTCAAGTTCATGACTTCTTTCCTCGAAAACCCTATTTATTTCCGGCAACACATCTCTTTCGGCATCTGTAAGTGTGTCCATGTCTGCAGTGAGGTTGGGCGGTCTGGAAAATTTTTCCATTTGTCTGTCAAGGGCATTTCCTGGGTAACGAAAATAACGAACGGTCTCTTTTTCTATTTCATGGCCTATAAAGAATCTGCTTAGCAAGGACCGATAGACCACGTCCTCGCATCTTAGAATCTTGAAGGCCTTCCCCTCAGGGAAACCTCCCACCAACTCGTGGCATCCCCTTCGCACACAGACGTTAAGAGGGAGACTATTCTCGATTCTGGCTTGCCAGTCCGCATGTATGGCCTCGTCAACACGTACCTTCGTTTGTACAAAATGAACCTCTGGGTGTCTTATCATGTAGTGCACGCATAGGCATATGTGATCCTCCAGAAATGTGTCGTCACCATCCAGAAAAAAGAGGAGTTCCCCCTCGGAATACTTCACACCTTTGTTCCTTGAAGCTCCTGCTCCGTAATTATCCGAATTACTTATGAGAAAGAACCCCGAAAGGTTACCGATGAACTCCTCCGCCAACAAGACTGTATTGTCGGAAGAATGATCGTCTACGATAATGATCTCAAAATCAAGCCGACCCAGCATCTGTGCGCAATAATCGAGGCTATGTTTTACACTTTTAAGTGTGTTAATCACGGTCTTTTCACAGTTAAAAACAGGAATTATCACGGATGCGCTCGGTATTTGATGAGCTGACACTTTGAGCCCGTGATGCCCCAACCGGCAAACCGCCTCGGCCATATCCTGATCCCCAGAATGTCTCTTAAGATAGGCATCATAGACATGACAGGCATCCTGGTCCCGCCCCATAGATTGCAGGATCTGCCAGACGTTCCAAACCGCATCCCGGTCGCCGGGGGTAATCTCCATGGCTCTTGTCAACTGTTGGAGTGCTTCCTCTGGTCTGCCTGTCTCCCATAAAACACAGGCGAGATCGTTGTGGGCCTTAGCATGGCGTGCATCACTTTTCAGAACGTCACGAAAGGCCGCCTCGGCCTCATCAACCCGACCGTTTTGAAAAAGCCTCTCACCTTCAGCAAGTCTTCCCTCAAGCCATTGAACGGATTCTATTGAGCTGGAAGGGGCTCGCCCGTCTTCAAGCGCCAAGCCTCTTCTATGGGATGTGAGTGGGACGGGGGCCTGAGACGACCGGGGCATGTCACTAACTTGCTCAGCTTTGAAAAAATGGAGTTCCACCTCCTGGTGACAGGCATTGGGGATGAAATCCACGTATGCCTTAACATCAATACGCAGACCTTTTTCAAACAAATCAGCCAGAGACTCGCTCGAATATGCGGGCTCATTCCCAGCCCTGCACTCGCAGACCGTATTGACGCGGTTAACCGGATTACAGAATGCAACAGAACGATCATAACAGAGGAGGTGCCCGGCGAGGTTCTCATAAAAGCGCTTATGTTGTGCCAGCATCAACTCCAAGGTATTCGGATTCGAAAACTCAGTTCGAGCCAATACAGGCCAAAGATCTGATATACGATAAACAGAACTCGATACCTCCAAAGGAAACCCAAAGTCACAGTGAGCCTTGGTCCAGTTATACTTTAATATATTCTGCCCCAATGCGTTGAAGTGCGGCGGCCTCTGTTTGCGGTCCAGCATATAATAGTAAGAGTTGTTCCTTCCCAACCGAAGAGAGAAACCGATCGCGTCTAACTGACTCTCCAACCACCCAACAACATCCAACAGTTTGAAATCCCTCACAAAAATATTGTCATCCACCATGAAGAGAACATACTCATACGAAGAGAGAATCGACATTAAGGCCTGCTTGAAATTTCTCTCTCTTATGAATTCACTCAGGTCATACTCCGTCATGAGTTGTCGGTACTGGCGTTCATGAAGTTCATTGGAAGTCGTGTAGAGTACCTTTAAATCAATGGACTCGCTGCCCTTGCAATGAAGCAGTAAAGATCTCAATGTGCCATCCAGTTGCATGGCACGGTCTTTACTGAAGACCATGCCAAGCAATACATTTTGTTTCTTGGTTGATAGCAAGTTGACTTCGCTCGGCAGCCTCTTTACGTAAAAGGCATCGCCCCAACTCACTCCCGCCCAGTTTGTTTCAACCCTCTCAAATCCAAAGCGTGCCAAGAATTCATCCAACTCGTCCACCATGGTACAGTTTTCATATAATTCCTCCTTGTTGACTTCAGCCATTATATAGTCAATATGTCGCAGAGTCAGAGTCGCTCCTTTAAGAACTTCTAATTCATATCCTTGGACATCGATGTTCATGAAGTTGCAATCGCCCGCCTCTACCTGACCATGCTTATCGAAATATTCATCCAACGTTGTTTGATTGACTCGGATGGTATCCGTGAATTGAATGTGTGGATATTGCCTTAAATGCACTTTTGGTTTCAACAATGAGCTTGACATGCCGTTGTTCGCGGTTTCAATATACATGTCCGTTAATTTTGAATTTGACCCCAATGCATAGTTCTCAATGACAACATTTTCAGAACCACCGAATTTCCTTTTCAGTTCATCATAGGCATGGGGTTGCGGTTCAAAGAAAATGATTTTTTTGATCTCATGCCTTTTGTAGACATCATATTCCTGTCCGAAGTGAGCTCCAACGTGGAGTATTCCCTTTATGTCAAGATCATATTTTCTGCACAAAAAACCGAAGTCGAGAACCATTTATAACCCCCCACAATGTTACTGTATTATTGTTTCCTATTTGCACAGATCGCAAAAACTCTGAGCCGTTTCTTTCCAAGTGAAAAAGGACATGGCCTCCGCCCCCCGCTTTCCCATTTCACGGATGGCATCCCTGTTGTGGTAGGCCCAGTCCAATCTGGCAATAATTTCATCCAGGTCAGGATCCTCCCATTTCGCGATCATCCGCCCATTACGCAGTATATCCAGGGCCTGTTTTGCATGTACAAGAAGTGCAAAATCCTCATTCAAGACATCTCGATGCCCGCTTAAAAATGACGCGACAACGGGCCGGCCGCAGGCCATATATTCCATCAGCACCAGGTTAGTACCCCCCTCACATCGATTCGGGAAAAGGCCAATGTCGGAGTCCCTGTAGACGTCCGGCATATGTGCATTGGGTAATGGAGGCAGTATGACAACCCTTTCTGGGTCCAGACCGTTTTTCGAAACAAGGCGTCTGATGGCATCTTCATAAGGACCCGGGGCTATTTCAAAATTGATATAGGGCGACATGGACATCGTAGCCATAGATTCAGGCCAGTAATTGTACCAGGAGTTCACCAAAGCCACGTCCTTGTATTTGTCCTGCATGACTTTTACCGCCCGGATGACGAGATCCTGTCCCTTCCTGAATTCGAGCTTGCCTCCGGAAAAAATTACAAAGGCATCATGATATTTCTTCTTTTCTCCAATTTGGTGAAAGAGAACCGGATCGACTCCCTGAATCACTGTCCTCGTCCTTGAAAAACCGTATGATCCCACCACATCCTTGCACCAAGAGGAGCCAACAGCAAGGACATCGTAATAATCGTCGGCCCACCGGAGATCATCCTCAAATATGACCGTCTCCTCAAAAAACGTGTATCCTATAGTCTTGCCACCCTGAACCTTTATCAGCCATGGACGAAAATTAACTCCCTGGATGGCCTGAATAACGGGGGTGTCAAGAGTAATCAGCCCGTTACCATCTGATGATCTTGTCAACTCTTCCACTGACATAACGCATCGAGACAGCAAGGCATACTGATCAGCCTGACCGATGTCTTGAACGTCAAAAGGTTCGGTGAAGAAACGAAGACTAACCATTCGTGCAAGTTCAGCTGCAATATATCGCCCACAAACTCCCCACCCATGAGTGGTTCCTCTTGGCATAATGAGACAAATCTCGTCTTTATTTTCACTCACGACATCTCTCCACCCATGTGCCATCGACCACGATTTGTGTGCCTCACGTTCCTCAAAATGTGGCTCTTTCGGGTAAGCTGACAAACGGCCTCCTTGATTTTTGTGAAGATGCTGTTCCAGTCACCAGGGCTTGGCTGTCGCCACAGGCGCATGGTTGGGTACCAGGGACTATCCTCACAGCCCAGCAGCCAGCGCCAATCAGGGCTGTATGGAAGAAGTGTCCACACGGGCTTTCCCATGGCTCCGGCGAGGTGTGCGACTGCTGTGTCCACACTGATGATCAGGTCCAATTGGGCAATAGCAGCGGCCGTATCTGCAAAATCTCCCAGGCCCGGCGCCAAATCGACAATGGGTGGATCACATCTTTGAACACCCTCTCCCTCCTCTTTTTGTAGACTATAGCATTTCACGCCGGGCAAGTTGGCAAGATCACAAAAGTCCTGAGGTGAACAACGCCGGCGATTGTACCTGCTACGATGCATTTTCCTGCCCTTCCAGAAAATGCCGATTCGTAACGACTCGACGCCAGCCATGTCCGTAGAGGTCCATATGTATTTGCGGGGAGGGAAAAGATAGGGTACGCCAGCAGGAATGGAACCGAAATCCGTTGCAAAGAAACGAGGTAGACTGAGCAAAGGGATGCGCACGTCCCACGCCCCACAACAGTTTCCCTGGTATCCATCAAGCTCGAAGCTTGACTCGAACAACGCCCGTAATTCTGGCTGGCAAACAAGGGACACATGAGCTCCTGCAGCCTTGAGCATAGGAAGGTAGCGAGCAAATTGCAGGCTATCTCCAAACCCCTGTTCGGTAAAAACCAGCACTCGCTTTCCCTTGATGCTGTCCGGTGTAGATAAAAGCCATTCCCCCTCGGCAATGCACCCATTCGGCAAGCGGCGCTGGTCATAATCGATCCAACCTTTTTCGAATTCGCCACGGATCAGATAGATCAAACTCCGGTTAAACCGGTATTCTGAATGATTCGGCCGAATGGAAAGGGCCCGGTTGAAGGAGGTCATTGCCCCGTCGAGATCCAGATGAGCGGCTAAAACAGATCCCAAATTGGAATAGGCATCGGGTTCTTCCGGACAAACCCTGAGGACTTGTCGATAGTGCTTCTCAGCCGCCGTCAGTTCACCGCTGGCAAGACAAAAGTTCCCTTTCAAAAGCAAGGTCTTTACGTGATCTGGACGAAACTTCTCCAGTTCTGAGAGAAAAGTCGAAGCGGAAGTGATTTCCCTGCCAGCCAAAGCACGCTCGGTCAGGTCCTCTAAAACGTTAGCGAAGGTGTCGCGGGCACGAGGATGATCGGGTTTTTTTGTTAGTGCCTCTCGCAGAGGTTCTAACGCGTCCTGTGGACGTCCTTGTTTTCGCAATGCAATGCCTAATCTGACCAGACACTCCACGTGGCCTGGCATCAGTTTCAAGGCATGTCGGAGAGTCTCTTCCGCGGTCCTAGCCTTGTCCTGGGCAAGCTGAGCCGCTGCCAGGTTCGAAAGAATAGAGGCATCTTCAGGAAGATGCCTGAGTGCACGATGTATCAAGCTTTCCGCTTGTGACCAGTTCGCCCGGTCAGCCCTTGCCAATCCCAGGAGATAGAGAGCCTGACCTGACCCTGATTCCTTTTCTAAGGCCATTCTGTAGCAGGCCTCAGCCGTGTCGAGGTTCCCGTGACGGTGCGCTTGAAAACCTCTTGCCAAGAGGGCATCAACCTGCAAGTTTTCGAGTGGGTTCAGGCTCGTATGTGGCATGGTTGTCATGTTGTTCGAAACAGCTAATAGCAAATTTCGTCGAAGCTTTCTGTTTGAGCTAAATCCTCGCAAGAAGAATGCCAGTCGGCTCTGTATTGTTTTTATCAATTATTTAAAATAGATACATTGTAGAGGGCGACATGGCCTGCCAAGGCACTGAGCTTTCATCCCCTTAAGGCTGAAAAATTTGCCGGCAGGCGACCTAGAAAAAAGGCGGTAGTAGGCTAGATGGAGGCGATGGATTTGGGAGGGGAATCTGTCCTGAAATGAGATCCCAAACTGTGCTTTCTATGAAGGGCGCTTTCTACGATGAGTCTACCCGTCAAAATCATGTTTTGCACCCCACAGTAGTGGCTTGGAAACGCCTTTCTACTTAATCTGGTTTCTTTCAGTTGAGAACCAAGATCATGTAATTCCTTCCTGCACTTTTCCAATCCATCTTCGTATCTTAAGACAGTGGCATATCTTGTTATGCTTTTTCTGATCTCAAGTTCTGTGTCAATAAGAGCGTCGCTGTTATCTCTTTTCGGCGCATATTTGAGCCATTCTATATCCTCACCCATGGCAATATTCGGAACATTGCATTTTCCTACCATCTTGGCATGCCCTGCCGCAGACGCTCCCACCCTCCTGCCAAACACCTGGGTAGCTGTCATCATACATCCACCGATGCGGTCAGCGCCGTGAGGACCGGCTGCCACCTCGCCGGCGGCAAAAAGCCCCGGGATGGTGGACTCGGCACGTTCATTGATCTTCACACCGCCATTGAAAGCATGGGCGAAATGGACCACTTCGCCACAGTCTTGCATGCTGTCACCCCCACCCCAAACAACCCGTCCCCCTTGTTCATGCTCCTTGGCCACAGCGATATCGATGTGATGAGAAGCATCGCGGCAACTGAAGGGAAAGTGGCTCTGTCTGTCATGAACGGCTTCTGCTCGTGCCCTTGGGTCCGGGATACAAGTCTCGAAAAGATCACACCCCTCTAAACTGCGCAACATACCCGGTTTGCGCAGATCTGCTAAGGGTAAAAACTGCCGGGCGCCGTCCATCTTCAACCCCAACATGAATTGAATGAATTCAAGGTTGGTCAATTCGGCGCCAGCCCGGTAGGCCAAGGCATAGCCATCACCTATTTGTTCTTCACTGACAAGATGTTCCTCGAAAATGCCGGCCCCGCCACCGGTGGCCAGCACCGTTGCTTTGGCCTTGATTTGGCCCACCTTGCCGGCAGGGGTGACAGTCCAGGCCCCCCAACAAGCCCCGTCGCCTGTCATTAAGTCTATCACATATCCCCTCACCACCCTCACGGCGGAGCGTCGAAGAACGGACAGGAAGGACCCTTGCAGGTTGGCGAAATCGTCGGTCAGGAAAGCTCGCTTGCAGTCACTGAAACAACCCTTGGCTCGAACATAGTCCCCACAAGAGTCTTTCCTGAATCGAATCCCATACGAAACAAGATCTTCAAACCGAGGACCTGATTCTTCCACCAGAATGCGGACGAGATCAGGATCACACTCTCCGAGACCCACTCGCATAATGTCGTCATAAAAGGCTTCAAGATTCTTCTGTGTGCGCTCCTTGCCCACCAAGGCCTGTATGCCCCATCCTCGCGATATGGTCGAGAAGGTTGAGCCGGCTTGAGCCACGTCGCCTTTCGCCACCATGATCACATCAGCGCCTGTCTCAGAAGCAGCAAGGGCGGCCCGAATGCCAGCCGCCCCTGCGCCTACGATCAAAACGTCTGTTTCTATGGTTTCCACAGTCCGTAAAGAACGATTCTCGCCGCAGCAAGGTCCTGATCCAATCCGCCCTCTTTACAGGACAGGCTCGGCGGGCTTGAGGGGATTCACTTCTTCAATCTCCGTCATGCTTCGCCTTGTTTTGGTCCTGGGTACCGTAACCCTGCCAGGGCCAAATAATAGTACACAATGTTGACACGTGAGAAACAGTATGATATTTTAAAAAATATCAGACACTAGCTTTTTTGTCTTTCATCTGTTACGATTGACAATAATAAAGGAAGGTCGTCATGTCTGTTGTAATCACCTCAAGCCGCGGACAAATTGTGATCCCCAAGGACATCAGGAAACGACTACAGATTGTTCCCGGGAAGAAGCTCTTGATTAAGGCTGAAAGGGACCAAGTCATTATCACCCCGCTACCGGATGACCCGGTTGACTATTTTTGCGGCTTTTTTGAAGATCGCTCATCGTTGACTAAGGCGTTAATAGATGAACGGCGAAGGGATCGGAGACGTGAATCGAAAAAGGCTACTCGATAGCTTTGCCCTGTTGGCCTATCTGAACCAAGAAACCGGCTTTGCAAAGGTTCGGGATATTCTAGCCAAGGCACAGAAATCAGGCATTCATGTTCTGATGAACGAAATCAATGTGGGGGAAACGTATTATATCCTGTACCGAAAAAGAGGGCGGGAAAAGGCTGAATATTTTTTGGATACCATCCTCGCAGGGCTTCCTATTGCCGTGCTTCCGAATAATCTTGAACATGTCATCGATGCCGCTAGAATAAAGGCTGAATTTCCCCTTTCCTTTTGCGATTGTTTCGCTGTGGCCACTGCCCGCCGTGAAAACGCAGTCGTCATAACAGGTGACCCGGAATTCAAAAAGTTAGAGCACCTCGTGCAAATAGAGTGGCTCAGCAAATAAGCTCAAAGACTCTCTGCGTCTGCGGTAAATCGCTCAAATCACATCCCGATTTTCGTCCATGGCTTTTTTCAACCGGAACATTTCCTTATTGGGGAACGGGGTGAGGTTGATGCAAAACTCTGTGGCATTGCCCAGGGTTCGAATAAAGGTCTCTTCATCGCCGATCTGTGATCGAACCTCATTGTAAAGAGGGGTCCCGGGATAGGGGGTGGCAAAAAAAGACCCGCACTCAAGCCCCATCTCCCGCTTGAAATCAACCGTTTCCTGAATAGTTGCAAGAGACTCCCCGGGATATCCAAAAATGAAGGTGGTGTTTGGATAGATCCCTGCTTTTCTGGTGTTTGCTATCGCCTTTCTGGCCTGTTCGACAGTGGCCTTCTTGTTCATTGCATCGAGCATCTTCTGGCTCCCGGACTCAATGCCGTAACCAATCCAGACGCATCCCGTCTCTGCCATTCTCTGCAAGATTTCCGGCTTCGCACTGGTGACTCGGCCATGACACCCCCAAGAGATGGGGAACTTCTTCCTATCCATGAGATCGCAAAACGCCATGAGTCTTTTCTCTGAAGCCATCATGTTGTCATCCACAAATCCGATGAAATCGACCCCGTATCTATCCACGAGGATCTCAATTTCTTCAACAACATTACCTGCCGATCGAAAGCGGCACTTGCAGCGGCCAAATAGATGGTAGCAATATCTGCATGAGAAGGGACATCCCCGGCTCGAGATGATGTTCATGCTCCGAATAACATCAATATCGTCCCTGAAGCCAGAGGAATTACTCGCCGCGTCTCCCCATATGGGATTTCTCAAATAGATCTCCATAGGGAGCAGGTCCCAGGCAGGGAAGGGAATGGTGTCCAGATCTTCGATATTTTCTCTTGCGCGGTTGGCAACGATGTGACCATGGCGCCTGAAACAAATCCCGGGAACGTCGTTCAAATCGCCGCCCACCTCAATGGCTCGGCAGAGCTCCAGCATGGTCTGCTCACCTTCGCCAACAACGGTGATGTCAACTGCCGTTTGTTTGAAAAGCAGCTCGCTATTGGATGTGGCAAGCCCTCCACCCGAAACAATGAGTGCTTCTGAATGGATGGCCTTTGATTCAGAAATCAACCATTTTTGAAACTTGTAAGTGGTGATCAGACCCGACAGGCCGATCACATCCCAGTTCTCTTGCTTCAGGTGTTGGATGATTTCGTCCCTTTCAGGCCTTAAGGCATTGACATCATAAATTTCAACTTCGAAACCATGCTCTCTCAGCGTACTCGCAATGGTTGCCAGGCCGTAAGGGATGCAATTGGGACGAGCCTCCAGCCGGATAGGAGAATTAATAAGAAGGATTTTCAATATTCAACGCTCCACTTTGAGTTCACAAACTACACAAAAATGTTAATTCGAATGATGAGAGGTCGATCATTCAAACCTACCCTGAATCCAACTGAGTCTGAGCCAACCACCCCTCGCCCTTCTGGCACACGATTTCGATTTCTTGATCAGGTTCACATACCTCTCTTCGTTCAGAAAAGCCCCGGGCAATCTTGACCAATTCCTTGGATTCTTCGATGAGACGGTTCCAATTTTCAGGAGAGTGGATGTAAATCTCCCTCTCTGCGCTGTGATCTCGGACTCCCATCAGAACTCGTGGAACATGATAAAAATAGGCTCCGTTCATGGCAAACCGGAGAAAGAGTTCATGGTCGTGGGCCAGGAGCTTCTCGTCATAATACCCCCACCTTTCGTGAAGGACGCGCCTATAAAGCTTGGCCACCCCACAGAGGTACCAATCCTGGAAACAAGATTCAAAGGAATAATCAGGCAGCTGGAATTGCCGGATTATCCGACCTTGATCGTCGACGATGAACATGTCAGCGTACACCAAATCTGCGCCTTTTTCCTGAATGGCTCTGGCCATTTCGCTGAACATGGAAGGATAACAAATGTCATCTGACGGAACGTAAGTGCAGTACTCACCCTGGCAAATTCTGAAACCACTGTTTAGAGCCGTTGCCAAGCCTCTGTTCTTTTCATGTTCGATGATAATCAAATCACGGCCCGCTTTTCGGTATCGCTCGTGAAAACGACGTTTCAGTTCATTCTTCTCCTCGTCAAAGAAGTTGGCATATGAAACCCGATCATCCGTGAGACCACTATGGTACCGTTCCAGAACTTCAACGGTATCATCTGTTGAACCATCGTTGACGACAACCACTTCCAGGTCATCATAGTCCTGAAACCAGATCGAGTCGAGACAAGTAGGAAGATAGGCAGCCTGATTATATGTGGGAACAACTACTGATATTTTTTTCATTGAAGCACCTCCTCAAGCGAAAGCCGGGGGAAAACTTCCAACTGCCCGCCTCGCGTTACATTAACGATTCGGCCCCCGTGAAATCTAAATACTTCCCCGGCCAGACTAAACGCCTCTTTCTGGTAGTCTGGTCTGGGAATAGACCACGGTTCTCCGGCTACTCTATAATTGGGAGCAAAATGATTGATTTCGCCTTCACACAATAGCACTTCCCCATAAAGAGGATGGGAGCCCCTCTTTTTCGGAACCTCATAGGTGTGGTCCATACCCAAAAGGTACAGTTCTCGGATGCCCATGAAAAAGGCAATCTGAATGCTTGTAAAAGTAACTGTATAACCGCCATAGATGCCCTGGCAGATATCGTAACTGAAGGTGGGATCGAAGCCCTCGTCTTTGGGCAAACCCTTCTCTTGAAAGAAGAAGGTTGCCGCTGTGGGTTGCAACCAGCGATCTGCCCATTTGGGCACAAACTTGACCGTATCCAGTTCAGCGACCGTTGTATGGAAATTCTCAAGAAAAATGAGATCCACGGCAGCATAATAAGTCGGCCGGAAGGATGTTTGATCAAAGAGAAGATAGATCTTGTTAGCAGCAAACGTGATTTCCTCTGTCAGCATATCCAGGTCAGAGTCTTTAAGACTAGGCCCATTTCCAATAATGAATCCCCGTCTACCAGAGTGAATGTCTTTGAATCGGGCAAGTCTGGAGTATGCTTGTGTCATCCCAGCCATTTGTTTCTCACATAAATCCATGCAGAGCTTCCACCGTGGGAAGGAGCTTTCTATTTGTGGCAATAACATGATGGCTCCCGGCGTATCGTCCCGTGTCCATCCTGAAAGCTCCCCCGGCCGCCCTCACCAGAGCGAGACCGGCTGCTACGTCCCAAATCATGATGTCCCGCTCATAATAGGCATCCATAAAGCCACTCGCCACCCAGGCCAGGGAGAGAGCCGCGGTTCCCAGCATACGAATCTTCATAAATGCTTGAACCGAGGCGACAAACTGCGAGACCGAGTTCTGGCTGAAGTCGCTTCTAACAGGAAAACCCGTCGCCAGGATTGCTTGTTCCGGCTGATCAGTCTTGGATACATGTATTGGACAGTCGTTCATCCATGCACCAAGTTCCTCTCCCCCGCAATACATCTTGTCCCTGTAAAAATCGTAGATTATCCCCAAGATAGGTTTCCTGCCTTCGCAAAGTGCAACAGAGATGCAGCCTAATTCGAGATCCCTGGTAAAATTCATACTTCCATCCAGGGGGTCTATCACCCAAAAGGGTCTGTCAGATTCCAGAAGATCAAAATTTTTGTCAGATTCCTCACTGATCACCGGCAGACCCGATCGTTGCGTCAACCTTTCGCTGATAAATCTGCTAAGCAGCCGGTCTGCTCGGATCTTCACATCCTTAGCGGTCTTGGATTCAACCATGCGGCTGTGAAGGTGGTTTTTTTGCAGAAAAGCTGCAGCCTGGTAGGCAATTTCAGAACCGATCGCGAGAAGTTCCTGGAGCTCTTTCCGAAAAATACTGGCGCGCATTAGCCGTTCTGTAATCCTCTTAGGAGGTTCCTCGCTGCCTCTATTTCCATGTTCATCCTTCCCTCCCGGGCGTACGAGCCAATGTGGGGGGTAAGGATCACATTGGGGGCGTCGCAAAGAGGGCCTGAATAGGGCTCCTCATTAAAACAGTCAAGCCATGCGCCCGCAACAAGGCCGTTTTCCAAGCCCTTTTTTAAAAGCGCTTCGTCCACAAGCCCACCGCGGGCAGCATTGCAAATGAACACCCCTGGCTTCAGTAGACGAAATGCCTCCTCTCCCAAGATGCGTTTCTCACCGCTTGCGTGGATAGAGATAACGTCAGCATTGGGCAGGGCCTCCTCCAAAGAGGTGAGCTGAACATCTTCTATTTCATGTTCTAAGGCCGGGTCCACAGCCAGGATTTCAACCTCGAATGGGCGCAGAAGTTCTGCCAATCTCCTCCCGATCCTTCCATACCCCACAATGAGAACCTTCTTTCCCTGAAGCTGGTATCCGATACGCTTCTCCCATTTCCTGTCCTTCAGGGCACGGTCCATGACATGGGCTTTTCTCAGCAGGCAGACCATCATTCCCACGGTGAGTTCAGCCACAGCCTCTGTGGGACCGTTCGGCGTGTAGTAAAAGCCGATTCCCAACTCATCCGCAGCCCTGACATCCACGTTGGAAATTCCAGATCCACAACGGGAGATGACTTTGAGTTGCGACTTTTCCATGACATCCCGGTCAACGATTTCAAGCCCTGCGATCAGACCGGCCACGCCGGGCAACAGGGCAATGAGCTCCTGCTTGGTAAGCTTTCGGCGATATGGGTTGGCAATCACGGCGCATCCGCCCTCCCTTAAAACCTCGATGGGCTGGGAGTCCAATTCGCCGAATGTGGAAGGGCCGAGAAGAACCTTTAACTTCATTGTAGACTTGCACTCTTGGGTAAAATGGACAAGGTGACTCGCTCGGCAGACCTGATCTCGAGAAAGGTATCCAGCCAGCAGTGAAGTAGGGCCTGATGGCAGCTTTCGACCAGGCCGTAGGTCTCGGCGGGCAGGTAAAAGTTGAGATCGCCGAGTCTCCTCGAAATATTGTCTGAACTTAATCCAGATAGAGTCACAACCCCTAAGCCAAGCTCCCTCGCTGTTTTGATAGCGTTTATAATATTCGAGGAATTGCCGGAACTGCTGATGGTGACCAAAAGATCGTCCTCCCCAGCGAACCGAAGCAGCGGAGTGGAAAAACATTGTTCATAGGAAATATCATTGCTGACGGCAGTCATGAGCGCAATGTCGTTGAAAGCCATGCTCCGGCACTCGCAGTTCTTGCTAAAATCTGCAGCCATGTGGCTGGCCATAGATGCGCTCGCCCCATTTCCAATGAGATACACGGTGTTGTCGTTTTCTTGCACCTTCAATGTGAGGTCGCACCAGATCCTGAGGCCTTCCTCGACCGCAAGTTCTCCTTCATGCCTGTCAGTGACGCGAATCTTCTTCAGCGTTTTACAGATGGCGCCTACATAGCGAGAGTAATACTTCATATCTCTTCCCTCCATACTTAGCCTCGCTTCGTTCCAGAATTAACCTCAAACCTGTCGCAACTACACTCCGCGAGCAATACTGGACTCGAAGTCGCGCCGTTCGCTTATCTTCCAATGTGTGAATATAATAGATTTCAGGGAAAGTCCGTGTATGTCGGCCCTGCTCCACAAAGGAAACTGACCGAGATCGGGATGGATCTGTGGCTAAGAGACCCTATGATCTGTCACTGTAGACCAATAGCAAGGAAGCTCCTTTTTCAGGCTTCTGGCAATAAGCATCCCTTCCGCGATGGCCCAGTCTTCAGGAGTGTCCAGATCGCAAGACTCGTCCTTTGGAATTGAGAAGAGCCCGATTTTACCGGAAAAGGTGCCGCAGTTATTTTTTCGGACAGCCTTCAGAAAGGTGCTCCGCCTCCACGCAGTCAAGGCCCAGACAACCTTCTGAACAGGAGTGAGGTTCTGACTGTTAATCTTTCGTTCACGGGAAAAATTTAGAGGCCTGCCGTCATAAAAACATTCGGCGTATTCATCGAGGACGGAAAAGACGGTATCATAATCGTTATCCACGACAAAGTCATAAAAGCATCTGATCGTTTCGACTCGTAAAAGGGGTGAGGTGGGGTTAACCATGATCAAGAGCTCGCACTCGTGCTTTTCCAAGAATTCGGCCGTGAAATCCTGATTCGTGGCGTCGTCAGAACTCAAATCAACCGGTCTTTTGTGGAACTTGGCACCAGAACCGATAGCGAGTTCGTGGAGAAGCTCGCTTTCGCTGTTCACCCAGATTTCGTCAAACCGTTGACTTTGAACAGCCAAATCAATGGCATGCTTGATCAACGGCTTCCCACGAAGCAAGCGGATATTCTTTTTTGGAATGCGCTTGCTTCCCATACGGGCTGGAATCATGGCAAGGCACTTCATTTTTCCCATCTTCGTAAATCTTCTCTATTAGAGTCATCAGCTTCAAAGCATCTTGAGTGTTGCCCACTTCGACAGGCTTGTCCTCCCTTATGCAGCGAACGAATTCCTCGATTTCATCTTTCCATGAACCATCCTCGTCATAGACAAATCGTTCCTCGTGGGAATGTCCAGCTTGAGGTGCGGCGCTTCTGTTCTTGGCTATGGTCAACACTTCTTTTCCGTATGTGGTCGTATAGCTGTTAGTGGACGAAAGCACTCCGTTAACCACCATGTATCCCCTTTCAAGAAAGATTTCCAAAGCGAAAAGATGGCGCCATTGAGTCATGGTAGAATGGAGAGACGCAACAATGCCTTCCCTATTCCTAAGCAGAGCGAAAACGTTATCTTCAATATCGAGATTCCAATAGAGATTAGAGCAGAAGCTTTTTACCTCATCAAAATTCCCGGCAAACATTAGCAAAAGATCCAACATATGGATGCCTTGATCCATAAGGATGCCGCCACCCGCTGTAGATTTCTTTGACCGCCAGTCTTTGAAAAAAGTCTTATCCACACCTTTGCCGTAACGGCCTCGCATCCACAGAATCCTCCCATATTCCCCTGAGTCGACCCGCCTCTTAGCCTCCAGTATGCTTTCATGGTAACGGTGGTTAAAGCCGAATTTCAGTCTAAGACCGGGATTCCTCGCTTTTGCTGACATCATCTCTTTCACTTCGGCCACAGAAATACCTGGCGGTTTTTCTGCAAAAACATGTTTTCCAGCCAGAAGACACCTCTTAGCCAAACTATAGTGTGTGGCAGCCGGTGTTGCAATGGCAACGGCATCAAGTTTGATGGATGCATCTTCCAGCAAAGAATCAAGATCCTGTACAGTTGAAATTTCCGGGTACATCTCCTGAAATTTAGCAACAACCAAAGGATCTTTATCACAAACAGCGGAAAGAGCACCTAGATCATGAAAATTCCGTACTAGGTTTTTCCCCCAATAGCCTGAGCCGAC
>Ga0180433_10004409_pt1 | contig 19804 bp, 31 predicted proteins | sample SS_ome_8_FD_132980 | JGI IMG/M metagenome (GOLD analysis project Ga0180433, IMG submission 132980) | Hypersaline lake sediment archaeal communities from the Salton Sea, California, USA - SS_1_D_1 metaG | ecosystem: Environmental > Aquatic > Non-marine Saline and Alkaline > Hypersaline >... | reverse complement strand
CGTATTTTCATGGGCGGAAATAACATCGAGGGTATTTTCATCGATAACTGTAGCGTGACTGAAACCTGTTACGGAGACACAACACATAATATTTATCTGAGTGGTGGACACTGGAACGGGGCTTACAAACCAATCCGCAAGATCCGCATTCGCAACACAACCTGCAAGTACAGCGGGGGGCGGCATGGAATCCAGCTAAACGGAAGATTCGACGATGTAGTGATCCACGGCAACAAGTTGTATCACAACGAGCTTGCCGGTTTGTCGCTAATCGGTTGCCAGAATGTTTCTGTTACGGAGAATGAAATCTACGGCAACAACAGACAGGGTATCGTAATTTATGATTACTGGGATGATCACTACTTTGATATCAATGATCCCGAAAGTGTAGAGGCGTGGAAGGCTTGCCACCATCCTAATGATCGTATCATGATCCGCAATAACACAATCCTCGTTGGTCCTACACAATGGCATAAGGATCAGTGGAGAAATAATACTCCGCATAAAAAAGCCTGTGTGCTTATCAACAATACTATTCCTGAACTTGGTATTCCTTATAAGCAACAATATATTGTCATGCGTGATAACGTGATGTGGTCTCCGTGGGCGAACTTGATTCGTTTCGGACACTTAGCTGAAGCACACGCTACGTATGTGTATTACAATATGCTATGGACTACTCAAGAGTGGCATAAGCCTGTTATAGATGTACCTCACGGGCAGGTGTGGTACGACATAGAGTGGCTTGAGGAAAATTGCAGTAGGTGGTATCAGGACAACCTAATTATGGATCCCAAATTTGCTCAGGTTCCTGAGTATGAATTGGTGGATCGTTGTGTGGTGCCTGGATTTAATTTCAAGGACCACAAGACTTCTGCTGATTTGTTTTCTGAGGTTGCTGCTAAAAATAACAAGGGCAAGACTTACAAGAGGGACCAAACCAAGGAGGGTAACTACGAGGTCAACCCATTTGATGGGGCAACACCGAAGGAGATTTAAATGCGTATCAATGGCGACTTAGTTCCGATTACCAGTGGTGCATGTGATATTGGTGATCACTATATACCATATCTTGAAGTACATCAAGAGAGTGGTTTCTTTTATCAAGAAGCTGCACATGGTAAATTTGGTGTGATCAGATATAACGGTGACACGGGGGCATTGCAGGGTAGTACGGACAATGGTGTAACATTCCAGGACTTTTCACTGGGTGCTGGTGTGAATAATATTGGCGTGCTTGGTCAGGCTGACCTGACTGGTAATGTCGATTTTGCTACCCAGAGTGGCTTTCTTAATGTATATTATAATGGTCAAACCATATTCCATGCATTGGATACTACGTCGCTTTCTGGTTTCTGGGGCCTGGAATCTTTTGACGATGTTGTGAACCATATTAATGTGCAGGGGCAGGCACAACTTGTAGATGATGTGGTGCTTCAATCTGGTGTGTTCACGTATCTTGGACAGAACGATCAGAATATTCAGATCGAAGTGGACACTGCTGCACTTTCTGGCCATTTTGGCTTGAAGAATATGGACAACATGGTGAAGGGCTACCAGGAAACCATAGGTGCTGCTGCTACAACTTGGACGATTGACCATAATCTTGGAACAACCAAGGTAATAGTACAGGCATGGGACGATACTGGTAACGCCCTTGTGATCTTGGCAGATGATATCGAGAGAACTACTGCCAATCAAATCAAGGTATACTTTAATACCGCACAAGCTGGCGAAGTTGTTGTGATGGGATTCTAATGGCAAGAGTGCGTGGTAAGATGGATTTTGTCGGCACCATTGGTGGTGCTCGCGTGGAAGCAGGTTCATATGATCTGTATTCTAGTGGTGTGTTGTCGCTGAATACTTTGAATGATCTCACATTTGCTTCTGATAATCGCAATATATCTTTATCTGGCCAGAATATATACATGAATGCTTCTGGTGATATTGCTTTCGCAAATATGGATGAGTTTAATATTGCAAGTCAGAATATGACGATTACTCTCGCACGTGGAGAATACATTCGACAGACTACTCCCCAGAGAGACTCTAGTGGTGTGGTAAATTTTAGGACTAGTAATGGCTTTATCGGTGGGCCGTGCTCCGGTATTCAAACCAATAATTCAATTCATATTGAAAACACTGATTCGTTTGGCGGCAGCGTGCAGCTATCTGCTACACGTGACATTATTAGTAGTGCTAATATAAACAACGAGGTGATTGCTGGTACTACATGCACAGTATCTGGTGGCGATACTGTTGTCGCTGCTTATGATGCGGCGAAAAGCCTGGGGGCTGTGTTTGTCTTGGCAAATAATTATATTGCTCTAGGTGCTTCTAATTATGCTCATCCTTACACGCCGGATTATTTTGGTTGTTACGCCTCTTCTAACTCTGAGGTATTAGTACAGGGCGGTCCTGATGGTGGCCATGGTTTTGAGGCCACACTGGACAACACAAGGTTATGGGCTAATCCTAATGGTGGTTATACACTTGTTTCTGGTGGTATTGTCAATATCAGATCACATGATACGACCGACCTCAGTGGTATTGTGAATATATATCCAGATGCTGGTGCCTTGGTGGTTGGAAGCGACAATTTCGCACGTCCATTTACCCCTGAGAATATTGATTTCTTCAGTACTTCAAGAATGTGGCAGAAGATCTACAATGGTGGTGATATTATTGGTGTGGAGTTTGATGGAGATTCTGATAATCAAATAGATTTCATTACATCAGACGGAAAGAGACCTGCTGTTAATGGTAGTGGTATTGCCCTATATTCTGAGATTACAGGTGGCGGCAACCATAATGACTTAACCGGGTTGCAAGGCGGTACTGCTAGTGAATACTATCACTTGACGCAAGATGAATATGAAAATGGTCAACTATTTCCTTCTGGCTATGTGGGTAAGGGTGCTATTAATTTAACAGCAAGCACAAATGGTGACATCACTGTTTCTGGCGGCAGGGACATTGATATGTTTACTCCTATCAATTTCAAGATTGGTGATAGTGATTTTGATTCTGACCAAACGCCAAATGCTATTTTAATGTATACCGAAGGATTGTTTACCCTTAAGGCTAAGGATGATGTTTACTTTGGTACTGTTGATGCTGGTGGTTCTGACTTTATATATTTTAAAACAGACCAGTCTCTTGGTACTATTAATTCATATTCGGCAGCAGGATATCCATGGCTACATAACACTAGCGGTGTTCCAGTGTATCATTATGGCGAAGGCTTTATTCGCAACGAGTGTTCTGGTTTTTACAGCACGGCCAACTTACATCTACACAGTGATAATACAATCTTCCTCACGTCTGACAACGGCGTAGGATTAACTATAGACGATGGTACAGATCATCAATTTGATTTTGCAACCACCGACGGCAAGAGACCACACGTAAATGGCAGTGGTGTTCTTTTGGAGGGCGAGGCGGCAGAAGTCACAGAGGCTTATTTCTTTGGTCGATTGACTTCTAATATTGCTTGCAGTTCTACCCTTCAGAATCTTAATATGGATCATGGTGATCTTCAGGGCATGAGCCATACAGACGGAACGCATACCGTGTACTTTGATACGGCTGGTAGATATATTATTGATGTTTTCCTGCGTACAACATATAATATAGGCGGTCATCTTGCGACCCTACAGGCATCATACTGGAATGGTTTCATTACTGTATTGCTTGACGACAGACAGGCACCAACGCATGCGACCAGTAATAATCATGTGCACTTGAGATATTTTTATAATACAACAAGAACAGATACGTATTGGAATTTTAAAGTGAAGACAACCAAAACTCTTCCTGGTACATTTTTTACTGTTGAGGATTCGTATGTAATCATCACTAGGGAGTACGAAGAATAATGGCAGGTGCGATTAGAAATTTTTATGATTTTGTAAATGCCTCTGGCGGTATTATGTCGGACAATGATATTTATGTTATTGCTGACAAAGATATATATATCCGTGGACAATGTGAGGATCCTGCGAATGATTTGGCTGCACCAGCTATAGAACTGGTTGGTTATATTGACATTGGTTCAAAACCCAATCGTGTTAATGCATATGTTGATGCTAATCATCGCATGGGAGTGGACGCAGCCAGTGGTTTAATGCCGGTGATGGTTGCGTCTGGAATGTTTTATGGTGTTATGGAGACGGCGACCTCGGGCGTGCCGACCGCTGCTGCAAGTACATATGGTGTTGTTCCATGGGAATTATCTTTTAATCCAGACGACCAACACTTTGTTCATGATCCATCTAATTCAGCAGAAAATACACATGTGATTGTTGTGTTGGATGGTTGGTATGAAATATCATATCACGTTACATCACTTAAGGTGTTAAATAATACACGTACTAATTTACATACGCGATGTATGATTAATAGCACAACTCGTATACCGGGATCTGATGCTTTAAATCCCGCTCTATTAATTAATGCTGGACAGAGTAATACGTGGACCGGCCTATCTTATTTAAATGCAGGAGACGCCATCAGTGTGGAGGCTCGTGAGTTTGCAGCAAGTGCTGGTGATGTTTATGCTGCCGGTCAGGCGTGTTCTTTATTTATGAGATATATAGGCCCGGCTTATGGAGATTAGTGTTATTATTTTTTAGGAAGCTGGTCATGACCCCAAAGAAAACAACAACTAAGAAAAAAACAACTAAGGAGGATGGATCAATGGCGAGCAGTAATGGTAATAGTGCACCAAAAGTAATCGGCCTGATTATGGTTTTGGCGATCTGCTTGCTTGGCACATTTTCTTCACAGACAATGACACTACAGAGTGAGCGTCTTGATAATATGCGTGGCGATATTATAGAACAAAAGAAAGAAATTAGTTCTTTGATAGGTGCCAACACAGCGTTGCGAGAAAAGATAGCCACAATGAGTGCGTCTTTTGGAGAACGTTTTAAAGAGGTAGAAACGCAGTTTAAGGCACTGCGAGAATATACAGAGTTGCGTGTGGATGATAATAAAGAGCATCTAGACTGTTTAGACAAGAGCGTGACTCAACATATGAAAGAAGACGAAAAATCACACGCAGTAGTTAAAGAAAAGGTAAATAATTTAGAGAGATACGTCTTTAATAATAAGACGAGCGGACAATAAGTAGGAGCCGTACATTATGATTCTTACGATGTCAATGATATTGTTGGCGGGTTGTGCCTATGTATGTATCCTAGAACCAAAATTAATTACTAATCACTTATATCACGTTGGCCTGGATCTAAAGGACTGGTTGGAAGATTGGTAATATAATGTTGTGTGATAGGAGCGGGATACAGGAACTACTGTCTCTAAAATAGCTCACTCAAATAAAAAAACCCGACTAAGTAAGCCGGGTTTCTCTATAGACACACCTCGTTAAATATGCAGGTCGCAGGCCACCACAATGTGGTCGGAATACTTTTCGTATATCTCTTTGCAGGCGGCTTCCCAGTCGTCACCGTCTTTTTCGTCGGACACGCAGGCCCACCACCCCATCTTACCCTTCTCGTGCCACTGACCGTCAGGCGTGACCATGGCGAAGGGGATGAAGCTGCCACCGTTGTCCTTCTCGACGCCGCTCTTGATCATGTCGAGCACCACGCCCACGGGTACGATGTTGCCACCCTCGTCTTCCCAGTCGCTGCTCCACTTCAGGCGGGTACCTTCGCCGTTACAGCCGTTGCATTTGCCCTGTACAAAATGATCGTTACGCTTACCAGTGCCACCACATGTGACGCAGGGTTCGAAGTTTTCCGGGTTGTTTCTCGGGTCGTAGTCGGCCAGATAATATCCCTGCCAGCGTCCACCGATCACCCACCAATCCCACTTCGACAAAGGGTTGTAGGTGGAGGGATTACTACCGGCACCGGCACATTCACTACATTCGGGATCGCCGGGCCACTCCATCTTTGCGGCCTGTTCACTGAATTCTTTTTCTTTGTCAAGCCAGGGCGTGATGTGCTTCTTCCAGGCTTCCTGGCTTTCTTTTTCATTCTCGAACATTCCGGTTTTTTCGTTGAACGGACCACGCTTCGGGACAGTACCAGCCTCTTCCATCTCATTGAATGTGCTACGCACATGAGAGAAGTCATAGCCAAAGTGGGCCTTCATGGCTTCGTTCACCCAGTCACGCCGCTTGCTCTGGATACAGTAGCACTCGGTTTGGTAGGCGTCTACCTCTTTGTTTTCGTCATACGGTGCAAGCAGCTTGGTTACAGCACCATCGATGTCTTTGGTATCAGCAGGTAGTAATACTGCGGTTACAAAATGGCTCATTAGTCGTCTCCAATATCAAAAGTAATTCGTTTCGCATCAACACCAATTTTCTTACCTATTCGCTGTATCCCGGCACCGGTAAGCTCACGTCCACGGGGAGTGATGCGGATATAATCCTTCTTAAGGAGCCAGGGTTCAACCAGATTAACAATCTCCTCCTGAGAGATACACAGCATGGAAGCCAGTGAGGCCAAGCCCACACGAGTATTCTTGTATAGGGTCTCCATGTAGCGGAGGTCTGTCTTATCACATCCGTCTAGGCCAATGCCCTGGATCTGGCAGAACTCTTCCATGTGCTCAGCCCGGACCTGATCCTTAGTCAACTGTTTCAGTGAGATATAAGCCTCGAAGGCCGTAAGATATTTCTTCATCTCACGGACGTTCTTGCCGATCCTTGAGATAGCCTTGTAGACACTCTCACCGAAATCGATCTTGGAAGCTTTACGGAGAATAGTGACAGTTTCCTCTTCACTATAATCATCCAGGTCGATAGGAATCAACCGGCTCAAGATCGTATTGGTCAGGTTGCCCTTATGGGTAGTACCCAGGATAAAGGACAGATTGTCGGGGATCCTGATACGGATGGACTGCCCGGTCGCCACGTTCTGGTTCAGGTGCTTCTTGAGAGACGGGGAGACTGTGACGCAAAGCATCGCAGGCTCCTCAAGGACGCTCAGTAGGTTCTCCTGAATTCTTTTAGGGAGATTATGTGCTTCATCAATAAAAATTAAATGATGCACTGTGGGCGATTCCTTGGCCTTGTAGATCTCCATAAGAAAAGCTACAGGATCTTTAACGGCGGTACCGTTGACGTAGATCAGCTTCGCCTGGAGTTCGTCTGCCATCAAGTTGCTCAGCATGGTCTTGCCCATGCCAGCACGCCCGAAGATCCCCAGGTGAGGCATTCTACCCAGGTGTCCCTGCTGGACGACAAGCTTGATCTGTCGCTTGATTCTCGGCTGTCCTATGAATTCTTCAAGTCCCATTGTTTCACCATAACCCAATGTTGTTCGGCCACTTCTTTCATACTCGGCTGTCTCAGCAAGTATGACGGATGATACGTAACAAATATATCGACGTTCCAGTCGTCGATCTTTAGATTAAAATCGGTTTTCCCCACCAAATCTTTCATTTTTTCATTCATATCCGGGTCTCCGATGAGTGCTTGCAGGGCCACTCTACCCATGGCCACCACTATCTTGGGGCGTACCATAAGGATATGACACATCAGCCTGTTGTGACAGGCCATGATTTCCTCGTCGAATAGAGGATTACGATTGTTTGGCGGACGACAAAGAACAGTGTTTGTTATGTATAAGTTTTCTGGGTTAATATTAGCATGCACCAGCATTTTGTCAAGTAATTTTCCTGCCCTTCCGACAAAGGGCAGACCGCATTTATCTTCTTGTTCGCCGGGTGCTTCACCGATCAGCATAATCTCTGCTTCGGGATCACCTTTGCCGACGACTACCGTCTGTCTCGTGCGATGAAGAGCACATTTCTTACAGTGTAGTACGGCCTGTTGGAACTTGTCATGCAGATCGTCTCTTGATATCAGGTTGAGTAATTTTAGAGAATAGCACATGATATTTTGCAATCCAAAAATTTTCACGAGCGACTTTTTTCGCTCTCTCTCACCAAAAGCGGTTGGTTCTTTAAACAACGCTGCCTTGCGGCTTCTCTTTGTGCTGATGTGAGTCTCCTGCCGAGACTGTATTTGACTTTATACTGCTTGAACCTTTGACGTAGCTCACGAGCACGATCTGTACCCATGGCGTGTTTGACTAATGATAAATAGATTCTACAGTATCTTCTCCCATGAGCTACATGATACCTGCTGTCATGTCCTGTCACGTTGAGACAGTGTGCAAGCTCGTGTAGGATGATCATTTTATTTCTTGACCACTTGGGCATGGCGATATGGGTATGTCCGCCATACGCCGTTCTGCGTCCACGTCCGCTCTTGACGACAAAACGCTCTATATTGAACATTGGGAAACGTTTCTTGAACCATTTCCTGGATGATAACTTGGCTACCCAGTTGTATATCTCGTCTGTGGTTTCCAGTCTTTCATCTTTGTATGCTCGTACTAAAGCGTCTTCTGCTCCGTAGACTTTGCTTCTTTGTGAGTCCCGCATAAACCGGGCATCGGGCCATTCTTTGTTAGGAACCTTGTACCATTTCAGTGTCATGTGTCTGCCCCTTATTACATAGGTCTTTTCGGATCGTGCCTTTGCTCCTTACATTCTTGGCATGTGTATATTAGTGGTATGAATTCTATTTCGTCGTCTGGACGAAGTGTTATATTGTGGTCGCCAACATAGTTTTGTCTGCCGCATCTGCGGCATTCTTTTATTTTAATTGGCTTAGGGGGTTCGTAGCTCATGTAACTCTTCCTCGATTTTCATGGCTGTCATCTTAGACAATAGTGCCTTTGCTCTTTTCTGTTTCTTGTTCCAGTTGAAGACAATGTGATTGCCATTCGTTGGTGGTCTATTCGACAAAGTGTGCATAGTCGGGATCGTATGTTTGAAGATGGCCGTGGCTTGCTTGCCCTTTATGGTGAAAATCGCTATCGCCACAAAGTCCTCGACCTCATATAGCTCCCACAGCTTCTGTAACATAGTTTTAAATGTGCATTCTACCGTGTTGCGTCTACCTTGCGGTGTCGAATACAGAATGCGAAGCTTAGTTTTCGGATCCATTTCCTCTTCTTTGAGGCTTTTGTGTAGATTCTGAAATATTTCCCACTTCATAAACTCATACGCCGTTGGGCTTATTTGCCGCAAGGCTCTCCTTCTGTAACTTGGGTTAACCGTAAATAATGCCTGACGTGTTGTTCTACTTTGGTAGTGCCGTGTTGTAATAATTCGTGTACAAAACAAGGCACATGATCTTTCCAGAAGCTTTTTTTGATCAAAAATTGCGACAATACTTCTGTTGTTGGCTTTTCAGACCATGCCGTAAGTATATATTGGTGTGATTCACCTGAATTATAATGGATATCTTCTCTTAATATATATATCATATTTATTGCTCATCTACGCAGGGCTTATCTGCGTCCTCCTTTTTTAATACATGTTTGTTATGACACTTGATGCAGTTACCTTTGATAAAGAACATGATGCCATCATCTTTAATACCACACGTTTTGCATTCGTATCGGAATTCTTTGATCTGTTCATCTGCCGCCATACGCTCTCTCCGATCTTGGTATTGTCTATTTGCTTCACACCATCCACAGCCGCCGTGGTTATGACATGAGTAGTCGAAGGCTTTACTGCCCCGGTGTTGTTTTCTCTTTTCCTTACCGTGATGTATTGCTTTCCACAGGCTCATCAGTATAACCCTTCCAGTGTCTCATGCCCTCTTCTTGTAAACGCTTTTCTTCTTCTGTCATTATGTGATTATTACTGTCGCCCGGCCTATATTCTTCTCCATGCCAAAGGGGGTTTATAATATTCTTAAGACCCACACGTTGTAAGCAGTTTAAAGTGTAACTGCCAAGAATTATAATAAGCAAGAATGCAATGATCACTAAAATGATTGATTTGTTTGATTCATTATATAATTTACTCATTAGTCGTCCACCATATCAAATAACACTAAACCGTCCACAACTTGCTTGGTACCATATTCTTCGACGGGCGGAGTATTCTTCACGACAGGTCGGTTCTGCTGAGAATGTCTCACCCAGAACGTGATGAACATGATGGCCATTATGACGATCCATACGATTGCTGAAGGACTTGTTTCCATTGTTATACTCCTTTCGCCTACTATATTATCGGCACACGGAGCCAGTTACTTTAGTATTTTTTTAAATTTTTTCCATTGAAACCAGTCAATCGGCACCTTGTGAGAGTCTTTACTGCCGCCACCATACCAACTTACGATGTTGAATCTGGCAGCTATGACTCTGCACTGACCTGGGGTAATCACGGTCCATACTGGATTATCCTGTTGCCAGCCGTTCACCATTAGTATTTTAGCATCTTGTGAGACACATGTCAAGATTTTGCCACGCTTTATGTGGAAATATTTTTTACACCATGTGTTGGAATACTGGACTTCCACAAGACCATGGCCCTCTATACAATAATCAGGATCGCTGTTTACTTGATGAGCATCAGAAATGTATTCTCCTGAATTATCTGAGCCATAATCGAACACTAAAGCAGCACTATTGATAGAAAACAGCCAGCTACGTAAAATAACTGACTGTTCTCTAGTGCTGTCTTTGATATCTTTTTTGAATTGCTCTTTCGAGCGTCTATCAAATCTTTGGTCCATTATTTTTGTAGATAGTGAGGCAGAGCCTCATCGATATCCACTTTCTTTCCTTGTACTGAAAAGAGAATAAGCTGCGGCAGGTCTGCCAACGGATCGCCGCATCGTTCAAGCACGATGTAATGTGGCATAGCCTCGTCAGGGTCGATGAGATAACCTATGGGTTTGTAGTATGGCATAGCTTCATCTGGATCCACAGCAGGGCTGAGGGGCGACAGAATAATATAATGAGGCATGGCCTCATCTGGATCTATCGCTGGACCTGGGGGAGACAGGACGACGTAATGAGGCATGGCCTCATCAGGGTCTACTGCTGTCATCATCCACGGTGACCATACTACCCAGGCCAGACTATTGCAGTACATAACAGACAACGGACCATAATGAGGTATGGCCTCGTCTGGATCAATTGCCGGTTTATCACGTGGGCCGTAATACGGCATAGCCTCGTCAGGATCCACGGCGGTCATTAAGAGTACCGCAGGTGGTAACGGCAGAAAAATGTCCGGGAATCCATTTGTAGAAGGATCCACGGCAGGTAGCACAACCGGGAGATAAATATCCTGAAGATCCACGTCTTGTGCTTGTGTGATGCCCGTCAGCATGAGTGCTACGAACAAGAATGCAAATAGTTTTTTCATTGTAACCTCCTTGTGTGACCAATGAATTACTGCGTAGAAATAATATAGTTTCCTACGTTATATGAAGTCTTCCCTTTAAGAAGCGGAGCGTACATTTCAGTAAGGAGCACATCATTAATACCTAGATCGTCTGTGCCAAATCTTGCCTTAAGGAACACATCTTCCCATACAAGCCAGTATTCACCCTTTGTGTCTATACCTATGTGGTTATTGATCTTTACCCAGTCTAATCCATCACTTAATCTGTTCAAGATTTGAAGAGCAGTATCGCTGCGATCAACAAATGTCTTGACCATAAAAGGACCACATCCGACCGCCGCATAACTTGTGCCTGGGTGTTTACAGCTTATACCAGCAGGCGTACCTCGTATTGTGGATGCGGCAAGACTACAGGTTGAATTTTTCGTTTGTTGTTGTTCGGGACCATTCAGTGTATCGGTGCTATTGTCTTCCTCGCCAGACCCGTTGTTCCATTCGCTGGACGTTACCTTGCAGCCAGCGGCAGGCTGAACGACTACGCTACCCTTAGCGGCTGAAGCTACGATAGGATCGGCAGGATGGTTATCTGATGCGTTATTGAAAGCACCTTCTATCTCTACGGCTTTTTCGCCAGCTTTGGTGTTGCCGGAGATATATACTTGTGCTGTTAAAGAGAAGGGTGTGCCATCGGCCAGCTTACCATTAACGGTTACATATTCGGTGCCACTCTTACCTGCATCATCACAATTAAATTTGTAACCACAGGGTGGAGGCGGCGTGATTTGGCCACCGCCAGCAGGATTGCCATCGCCGGTACCCGCAGGCACCAGCATTTGAACGCCGGTAACAGGATCACTCACAATTCTATAATCGAGGGGGTTTGCAGTGAATTCAATAACTACACCAGGAAGGATAACTTGTTCGATTGTTACAAGCTGTTCTGGCAGAAAGATGTCTGGTATTCCGTTGGTGTCACTTTGTGCACTTACGGTGCACATCGCACAACATGCGATTACTACAAACAATAGTTGCTTCATGTGAGATCTCCTTAGTTTTATACGCAACAATAATCCACACGGTCTTGCCGTGGTTATTTATGTCTCGCAGGTAATCAAATTTATTAAACCCGCTTGATATGAGATCTTTGAGAGAATTTTTTAAAGAGGCGGAATCTGCTATTCGTGTTTCTACGTCCTTGATATTATTTTTCGTAGGCATTAATTGCTGTTCCTAAAGCATTAATTACATCTGTCAGTTCATTATCTAACGCCCAGGCGGTTATTTCTTGTTCGTCGTATAACCACCAGCTTTTATCACATTTACTTTCTGTGCAAAGTATGTAGTTTTCGAGCTTTGTTTTGAAGACCTGGATAAATACTCCTTCGATTTGTGCTTTGGCGAAGGCTGTAGCTGCCTTGGTATCAAACCACCACTTTTTGCAATCGGTGTCCATAACTACTTGCTTGCCTTCTACGCCAGGATTATCTCCATCCATTTCGATTCCTCCCCTTCCGTCTTCCATTACTCCTCCCCTTTTTTAACGGTATTCTAACCTAATTAATATTAAATACACTAAGGGGCCAGCTAAACCGACCCCTTAGTTTGTTGTAACTTACAGTGAGGTAGCACTTTCGGGCTGATCAGCCGGGTACTTCTTTTTCAGATAAGTATTGAGGCCACCGTCTCGTGCGTCCATGGTTTCGCCACCGTTTTCGATGACCATGGCGTCAGCTTCCTTAAACGCTTGTATGGTAGCAGTTATGTTGTCTTTGGTCAGTTCTTTCTCTGCGTCGAGCACCATATTGGCCTGACGATTCATCTTTTCGATGTCACGCTTCAGGCTGAGGCGTAGTTTTTTTGCGGCAGACAGTTCGGGGGATACGTTGGTCCTGCTTTTATTTTTCTTGTGTTTTTCTCTGATGTTTGTCAGATATCGCTGTCCTTCTTCGCTTTCGGCGTCGATGCCTACGGTCTTGAAGAACGCCAGGGCGTTGTCCTCGTCGATCTGGAGCTTGGTTCTACGCTTGTTTTTCTTCTCGTTTGTCATTTTTCGGTTTCCTTTTTACGATTCTACTGACTTTTTCAAAGTTTTCTGGATCACCAACACACCGTCCGTAATCAAAGCCCCCATCAATACTTATTGCTCCACACTTACACGTTACAAAATCATGTCTGTGAATTGAGTATATCACAGTTTTACATATCTTGCAGCGTGCCTTGTTTGTAACTGCCTTCGCTGGTATACATCGTGAGGTTCGTTTTGGCATGATCCACGCACGGATGGATGGTTTGTCATCACGTGTGATGGCGTGAAGGATGTCCGGGTTCGCAAGCCCGATAATATAGGCTTGCCCTCCGTAAATAGCGTGTTCTCCATCGGCTGCGTAATGCCCCCACGATTTGCCACATTCACAAAACGTATCTTCGCACGTTTTGAGTTTACGCACGTCATTGCAACTTGGACAAAATAATAACTTCATATGCTCAATCGCCGCAAGGCTCTCCTTTTTTAGTATGTGGAGATGGTATTTCGTAATTAACTTCTTGTAGTGAAAACCAATTATGCTTATGTCCACATTCACATCTTAATACTTCATGTGCTATTTCGCGTGGTATATGTCGTTGTTTAAGATCGTCTTCTGTGTATAAATATTTTTCGTTGGGTATTAGATCCATTTCCCACGATCACATAAAACACTTTGGACAAATATATTGTGTATACTGTGTCATTTATTTACATCTTTTATATTCTTACATCAGCTAACCTGTTATGTGAAATTGTAACATATTTTTGACTGATGTCAAATCCTAAATACTGCCTCTTTAACATTTTTGCTGCGACGAGCGTTGTACCCACACCACAGAAGGGATCGCAAACAAGATCACCGGCATAGCTCAGCATCTGGATGCATCGATGCGGTAGTTCTATCGGGAACGGTGACGGATGATCTGGGTCGTGCTTACCGGAGAATTCCCAGATACCAAAGGCATTTTCTGTGAATTCTTCTTTGGTAACTGTGATTTTTGATTTATCTCCCGGCTTTTTAAGGGTTTTATAGCCGTAGATTGCGATGTATTCCCAGGGTCGAGGGAAAGATGGCTTCGAAGGTGAACACCAACTTCCCCATGCGGTGCGATTTGATGTTTGTTTTTTATTCCAAATGATGGTGGTGAATGGCAAAAAGCCCAACTTGCGAATCATAATCTCATCAAGATGAAACTTTGTTGGCACTTCGCCATTTTTTCCATCACCAATATTAATACAGACGCGAGCACCTTCCTTAAGATGCGGCACTAAGTAAGCGAATTTCTGATATAGAAAATCTAAATAGACCTCGTAAGGCATGTCGTCTTGATGATCTATGTATTTTCTTGTTCGTGGTGCCTTCTTGCTCTTGTTGTTGCCTAGGTCAACGTTGTAAGGCGGTGAGGTGACCACGAGATCGATCACCCCACGCCCCACATAATCGCTGATGTGCATACAGTTATCACATATAACTTTGTTCATTTTCGCTACATTCCTCGCAGAATTCTTTGCGTTGTTCGTAGATTGGCCTGCCGCATATACATAATCCTTTGATGTTGCGGCACTTCAGAGCACGGCCCTCAATCTGTTTGACGAACATATCTTCCACCATATGGCGTAGGATCTTGATGGTCGTGATTGTTTCGTCCATCTCGTCTATATTGAGATCGGCACTCTTTAGTCTGCTATCTAGTAAGCGACCAACATCTTTGTATAGAGTACGTATTTTGTCCTTCATATGCTACGGCTCTATGATGTTGGGCTTGCCAATATCTTGCATAAAACTGAGACAGTTCCGCATGATATCCATCTGGTCTTGTCGTGTCTTCCTGTCGCCAATATGCCCGATCAGCAGTAGAATAATCTGGGAGACTTTGTTTTTCCAGCCCTCCAGGTTGGATTCTTTGATGATCTGCGATACCTCAATGGGATCGGAACCGTTGTCGGTGAGTACCTGACCAGTCAACTTGTTCTCGGCTTCTTGTAACTCGTTTATAGAGCCAATCATACAAGAGACAAGAGTCTTCAAGACCACATGACGTGGAACCTTACGCTCCTGATCATACAATATCTTCATAATCTCGCCTGTGAGTTCCTGAATTAATTCCAGTTCCTCGTCAGACGGATGCTCCATAATAGGTGATGACATTCATTCCTCCGTCTTAGTTCCTTCCCATCAGACCATCGAAGTTGTTGCCACGACCCAGGTGGTCGTCCAGGCCGGGAAACTGATTTTCGCGTTCAGCCTCGGTTGCTTCGGCACCCTTGAGCAGGCAGCGGAGTATTTCCATCTTGGCACTGTTGGGCAGAAGCGGCTGTGAATCCAGCAGGTTGGCGATGTGTCGCAGCAATGCCTGTCCCACTTCGACCGTGACCTTGATGTGGTTCTCGTGCGTCTTTTCGACGACCTTGCCATCCCGGATGATGGAACGACTCATGATGAGACCATTCATCATGGATGCGAAGATACGAGATTCCAAATCCTGGGGGAGTTCGTCAGGATACTCGTCCTTGTAGGTGTCCACCATGCGTGCGATCAAATTCTGTGCAATACGATCTTCTTCTTGTCTATCCACTGTAAGTTTCCTTAAATGCGGCCTCACGTGCCTCTTTGCGAGTAAGACCTTGTTCCTTATAGCGTAATGCTTGCTCCTTTTTCATCCGATAACGCTTGCCAGTGTCTGCTTCATAGTCTGCAATACTGGCATATTTAGGTGCCGATTCGGCAGTGTCCGCTTCGCCCTCGTTCGTCCGTTCCACTGCGGCCACCGCCTCCTCGGCATGTTTCTTGGCTAAAGCCCTGATTTTCAACAACTGCTTTGCTACGCAGAGGATACGATCATGGCTATCTGATCGCTGCCGCCATTCAGGAAAAAACGACATGGCGGTGCGTACTATTTGACTTTTGCTTTCGTTACGGAGCAAATCAATGATCTGTAATTCCGCAACGGTACTGCGTAACTTAAGGATTTTGCGTAGGTAATGCTTAAGGAGATAGCTGTTGGTCTCGTCTGTTTTGCCATCTACCTGGATCACCTGTGGGTATCCGCCCTTGTACTCTTCGAAGTAGTAAGCGGTCACAAAGTATAGATCTTCTCTGGATAATTTCATATGCTCAATCGCCGCTTAGAATCTGGGTTTATTTTTTAGATAATATTTTATAAAATCTGTGTTGTTGCGTTTTAGTGGCAATTCTCCTTCTATACTTATCTCATCAGTCATATAGCACTTAACGCTTTTTGTTAATGTATTAAACCAACAAATATACCACATATTGATACTTGGTACATGTAATATATATCTCTTATCAAAGAAAGTCCAGTATTCTTTTGTTAAAAATAACTTATCTGTTTTTGGATTAAAATAAACTGCTTTGTTATTATATAAGCATATAAATCCGCTTTTCATATGTGTAAATTTTGTATATATTCTAACAGATATTGTTAGTAATACCAAAATAATCGGAATACTATATATTATAAGATTAGTTATTATCATTAGTAATCATATCTCCATAATAAGATTCCAGAGCGTTTGTATGTTGCGTGGCTTTTTGTCCACGCTTGTCATATCGTCATTTTACCACGTAAACTTAAAAAGAAAAGAAAAAAATCTTGACTTTCTTTAAATAGTATGTAGAATCTACTCGTTGACTTATTTATTTTTTCATTTGTGATAGCGTTAGCTAAGGAGATTTCGATGGTTAAGTTTCATATGATGCTCATTCCGCCCCGCACCGGATTTCAGTTTCTTTCGGATGTTTATGACGAAGAAGATCCTGCGAAGTGGGTAGAAGATCAGATCAAGAAAGTACTTATGGGTGATGACACAGCCGTCCTTCATCTTAAAGACAAACAGAAACAGGATATCTTCGTACCCCGTGAGTTGCTGAAGCAGTGTCTGTGTATCTGCTTGGACCCTGCGGTGTTAGAGCAGCCTCCGGCTCCTGCCCCTGGTGGACCTGCACCGGGTGCTCCTGGCCCTGGCCCTGGCATTATACGGCCCATGCCGTAAAATTTTGATTTATTATTTAAGTTTAATCGAGTAGCTGCCGATATTTGATATATTGCGAATTTTACGTTGTTTTAATGGGAGTTAAAGATGGCTACTTTTGAACTATCGATGCATGTTGATCACTATCGTGACTGGGGCATCAAGGAAGGCGTGCGTGAGATTTTCACCAATGCTGTTGATGCCGAGCGTGACGGCTATGTCATGACCTTCAAGTATGATCCTGACCGTAGACGGATCAAGATAAACAGTGAAGGTGCTATGCTGGAACGCTCCTCGCTACTGATCGGCAAAAGCGACAAGGCTGATCGTGGTGATCAGGTGGGTCAGTTTGGCGAAGGTTATAAGTGTGGTACTCTCGCACTGCTTCGCTGTGGAAAGAATGTTTCCATTTTCAATCGCAACGCGAACGAGAAATGGGATGCGTCTATTCGCTATTCCACGCAGTACCATGATAATGTCCTGGCCTTTACGGTGGTCCGGCGTCAGCCTGTGAGCAATTGCAACCTCACCTTTCAGATCGATGGCATTACCCCTGAAGAGTGGGAAGAGTGTAAATCGATTTTTCTTCAGTTCGGGAACTATGGGTACCACGAGAAGCGTGAAACAGACCGTGGTGATATTCTCATTGGCGATGGAGTGAAGGGCAAGCTGTTTGTCAGTGGTGTTTTGATCCAAGAGCACCCTGAGTTGGAATACGGCTATGATTTCATGCCGCATGCTGTCGAGCTAAACCATGAAAGAACCATGGTTGCATCATGGTCTCTGACATACAATACCTCCTGCATGTGGAACGAATGGTCTAATAGAGAGGCACGTGGTGTCCGTGATGTCGAAGACCTGCTTTACAAAGACGCATTAGATGTGTCTATGATCCACGAGAGCTATGTGAGCGGCCCTGACCTGCGTAATAGTCTTGTGGAACGCTTTCGTGCCAAGCATGGCGAAGACGTGCATCCTGCGTGCAATGGTGAGGAAATGAGCCGCCTTGAGCATGCCGGTGTTCAGTCTGCCGTGGTTGGTAAGGCTTTCGGCCATATTCTCAAATCGCATCCTGATATCGGTACAGTGGACGACAAGATCCAGGCGACGAACGAGACGCCTAGAACCTTCATCTCCGTAATGGAATTGGAGGAAGACGAACGCCTGAACTTCTCTTCTTCGCTTGCGATAGTTCAGGAAGCAGCCGTTGAGTCTTACACTGTTCATGTCGTGGAATTCAATGACCCCAAGGTGCTGGGACATTGTGATCGCCAGAACAACCGGATCTGCATCGCTCGTAGTGTGCTGGATACCATGGAGCATGCCCTGAAGGTTATGGTGCATGAGTTCGCTCACTGGGCTGGTGGTGACGGCGAGGTATCGTTCGAAGAGTCAGAGCGGAACCTGTGGGCTAGGGTGGCTGTGAATCTTTACAATCTTGTTAAGTCTCCGAATTAGTGCTAAAGTTTAGTAGTTAATCGGTCGATAAATAATAATACCCCGGTGCACATATAGTGCGGAAGCGACTCAAACACCGTTGCTGGGTTGATGTGCGAAATAGAGTAGCACCGGTACGAGGAAGGCGAAATCCAGGCCGGGGTTTTTTTAATCTTTGTAGCATTGGAGTTAAGTATGATTCTTGGTTTTATTAACGTTGTTGTATTTTTTGCTATTTCAGCCGGGACGTATGTTTTTTGTACTGATCCTGACACTAGAATTTTCGCGTCTTCATACAACGATTATGCGGCAGTGGCTGGTGCTGGAATCATCATCTGGAAGCTGTCCATGATGGAAGACAAGCTGGACAAGAAGAAATAATGCGAATTAGGCGTGGACAATATTCTAAAACTTTTGTGAAGCGTTTTTTGCACAGTATTAAAATTAATCAAAAGACCGGATGTTGGAATTGGTTACGGTCTTTGGGTGCTGGTGGTTATGGTCAGATTAATGATCATGATCGACAAAAAGTATTAAGATCTCATCGTGTTAGTTGGACTTTATTTTGTGGAGATATCCCATCTGATATGTGTGTTCTACATAAATGTGACAATAGAAAGTGTTGTAATCCTAACCATTTGTTTTTAGGCGATAGGACTGATAATCACAATGATAAGATAAACAAAAATCGGCAACCAGTTGGTATGATGTTACCTCAAGCAAAATTGACAGATGATAATATTAGACATATTCGTGCATCAAATAAAACTGGTGTTGAGTTAGCAAAACAATATAATGTACGTCCTTCTACTATTTCTAAAATTAGATGTTATAAAAGATGGAAACATATTAAATGACACCCACGTACAATTATTTGTGTCGTTCCTGTGGTCATGCGTTTGATGCCTTCCAACAAATCACGGCGGGACGCTACCGCAAATGTCCTGAGTGCGGTAAGTTAGCACTGAAGAGACTGATAGGGAAGGGTAGCGGGGTGATATTCAAAGGTGAACCGTTTTCGGCTAGCACCGAAAAGAAACATAAGCCTAATCAATAAATAGGAGTATAGTTATGTCAAATCAGGTTGTGGTCAAAAGCAGAGGTGTCGGGTTTGGTGGACTGCTTACCATTCTGTTCATCTGCCTGAAGCTT
>Ga0180433_10004406_pt1 | contig 19812 bp, 15 predicted proteins | sample SS_ome_8_FD_132980 | JGI IMG/M metagenome (GOLD analysis project Ga0180433, IMG submission 132980) | Hypersaline lake sediment archaeal communities from the Salton Sea, California, USA - SS_1_D_1 metaG | ecosystem: Environmental > Aquatic > Non-marine Saline and Alkaline > Hypersaline >... | reverse complement strand
TGCTCTACGACAACCACCTGCAATCCACTTCTTGCTGCATACATCCCTGCCGTAAGACCAGCAGGACCCCCACCTATGATGATAACATCGGTTTGAATCGCTTCTGTGTCTTCCACATCCTCAAGTGGTGCCTGTTGTAAGGCCTGTAATTGTATGAGCTCCTCAATGAACAATTCCTCAGGTTCAAGTCCCTTACTGATCGATTGGTCATTGATGATCGTATGAGGGACAGCACCTACAGAGTAGGTATCCGATAATGTAGGATGTTCAGCTGCATCGATACATTCCGCAGAGATAAGATCAGGTCTTTGTATCGCAGCCTTAAAACCATTGAGCACCTGACCCGGACAATATGGGCATGCAAGGGTCACAAATACCATCACATGTCGTTTTTCCTTTAATGAATCTAAACGTTCTCTACTTTTTTTACCTAGATGGCTATCACGATGTGATGCCATGATAAGAACTTCAATGAACGATCGGCCCTCCTCTCCAAATGGTGCACCAGTATATCGTATATCATAGATATCAGGCTGGATCATAATTGTTGGAGATGCGGTCACCTTGTATTTTTTTGAGAGTGTATCACCCATCTCATGATATTCAACATGGACCTTCTCTGAAAGTTGTTCAAGTTCTTTGAGAAATAAAAGTGTTATTTCATTGAACTGGTCGTTTTCACCTTTTTTTGTAAATACTGAAAGGGAAACGGGTTGCTTTAATTCTTTGAAACGTTCTTTAAGTGCTTTTTTAGCATCTTCCGGAAGGTTCCATTGTTTTGATTCCTTCGTATATCTCACCATCCAAAAGTAACAATAAACATCTTTTATTTCATATCATAATTGATATTATCAATCTGATTATCGATTTTGTTGAAAGGAGGATACTTTATCGATACATGTTTGTCGGTATCGGTGGGATCGCTGGAGCAGTTGGTTTAGATTGATCAAGGAACTTTCGTATCTTCTGCTCGATCTCCTCCGCTTGTTCATAGAGTGGTTTTGCATCGATCCTGATACCAGGAAGCATGATATCTAGTTTTGAGACGATATTAGCAGCTGCTCGAGAATCAGGATAATCAGAATGAGCCTCAGAAAGTAAACATAACGCATCTTGCTTCAATAACGCCGCACTATACAAGAGAACACCAGTGACACCAGTTATCATTCCCTCATTTGTTTCAGGAATATCATATCTCTTCATTAGATCTTTTATTGACTTTGTACTAGCAACACCATAGACCTGTAAGGACTCCTCATCGATGTCACCCTCGGCATGTGTTCCCTCAAGAGCTGTTATAAAGCGACATCCTTTGTTCTTTGCCCAAAGGAGTATCTCATCAGCAAGGGGTTTAATGACCTCGTAGGGCGGCATGAACTCGGACATGATCACAGCGATCTGATCACAAGATCCCTGAGGACCACAGGTCTTCTTGCCCGCATAGATACGAACAGGCGGAGAGGGGTATCCATCATGGATAACAGCTGTTGGCATTAGCTGAGAAGAGACTATGGCACCTATTTCCTTAAGTTTCAATGATTGAACGATATGATGTCCAGCAATGGAACTGATAAGCCCAACAGTTGGAAAAGCAACGACTAGGAGGCAATTAGAAAGATCCGTCTTTTTATAATCAATAATTTTAATATCAGACATTCTTATCACCATATTATCGGTATTGTATCATTTCTATCATTAAAACATTAACGCTTTGAGAAGTCGTACCTTTAATAAATATAATCAAAGAATCACAATCCTTTCGTATTGATCTTAAAAAAAAATAATAAAAAGGTGGTTTTTTTAAGAATAACCACCGATCTTTAGACTTGGATCACCAAGAAGCGTCCATTCCTGAATGGCCTTTACATGACCGATCCCATCGTCAGGATCCTCCATGTCAAAAGTATCAATATAATTATGAATAGAGGTCGCATAGGCTTCACCTAGTATCTCTTTTCCCTCTTGTCCATAGAGCCTAAAAAACTCTGTATCCAGCCAACCATTCAAACCTCCACTTATACATTCTATACCAGGCAGACCATATCCCATACCAGTATTACTGATGGTCGCTATTGATCCAGTATCTGGTAGTCGTGTCAGCCACCAGCTCCAACATTCAGGGATTGGTATACCATAGGTCCACATATATGGCCTGTTCAATAATGTTGAAAGTATAGTTACATTGAACTGTCCATTATGACAACCTCCTGCAACGACAACGGGTAGCTTATCCTTATTTTCAATTTTGCTCATCGGGAAGAATGGAGGTCCAGTAAATGGGTCAAAAGTTATCAAACCTGTTACAGATGCTTCCCTTCGCCCACCAGGTATTCCTGGATATTGATCCCCCCACGTCCGTGGGCTTGCATGACCAAAGAAATGTACAAATCCGCTTCCTTGACTCATTGCATCAATGACATCTGATTGCCCCGCCCAGTTGCCATTGGATGTCCATAGCAATATCTTTTCAAAATCTTCAGGCATATAATACAAGGTTCCACCGCGACCGTCAAGAACTCTTTCGCCAGTTGTCCATTCATCCTCATAGTACATCATTGTGTCATTACGCCAGGCTTCAAAGATGGTATCATCATTGTCATTGGTTACCCATAGGTGAAGATCGGTTTTATCACCATATGGTTGAGGATCATATGATTTCCCACGGATATGCATAGCATTATCGATGTATTCAACTCGCGCCCATGACTCACCATCGTATGCTTCAGGTGGAACAAAGTTAATATCTGTATTGCCAAGGATATCTCCTTCTGAAGGTGAAGTGATCTCAGCGATTGGTATAAACGGATAGATGTCTGTTTTCAGATGATCGTTCTCAATAAAAGTCACAGATGATTCTACAGATCTATCTATAGTCACATTAACAAGATCGATCGGACCAAGTACATTTGTTGGATTTTTGCTTTGCGCATGAATGGTATATTCTCCATTGGGTAATGTTGTAGTATCCCAGATGATATTAAGGTCTGGTTGATCTTGGAAAGCATCCCCTGCGATGGTAATGATCCGTTTGAACCATGAGTCATCGGCAGGTGTTGACTCATAATTGATGATTTTTTGCACCATATCTGTTACTTCGTTCTCATTTCTACAAGCAAGCCGACCGACGAAGATATCGGGATAAAGATCAAGAGTATCTTTCCTTGGTCCATCCCATTCAGCAAAGACCCCATTCTCATCAGAATCCCAGTTTTCAAATTCTCCCCCAGTTTTATATATATCCGCATAGTAAAGATCACTGATATATCCTGGATCATCTCCTTCGCCCGCATAGAGATTTGAATAACGAACAGGTACATGCCAATCCATGCTTCCTTGGTTCTTATCATCTCTTGAGACACCAGCGATCATTGAATCCATTCCACCTACCAAAAGAACATATCTTATTCCAGAATCCTCAATTGCTACCTTGATAAAATGTTTAATTTGTTCAGGTCTATCAACACCCATATATTCTTCATATATTGCTTCTGTTGTCTTTAGATATGTTCCGACACCTACGCTGTTCTTATGATCAATGAGTGGTTGAAGGATATCCGAAAAAGATGATGGTGCTATCACCACCATATCATATTGATTGGTCAATGGAAACGGTTGGATATTTGTATCCTTATATTTAATGTTGATCTCAGCGGATTGTATTGATAGGATAGTTGATTCCCCAGGGTTATAACGGACTGGATAGATATCAACGGTGACAAAGGTGACATGTTGAAAGTCTTCATTGATGCCGCATCCAGTTCTATAGCTATACCAATTATCTGGGAAGAAGCCATTTTGATCATATACTCCAGGGTCTTTTTTGAATGAATGACTTTTTGTTATGGCATCATTTAATGGACGTGGGATAGATGCAGGTCGTATCTCATGGCGGATCGTTTCAATAATAGTTGGCCCTAAAGTGAAATCAATTGTGATATCTTGAGCACCGAATGGTAGCTCAAAGGTCCTTATAATCTTTGGAAGAATTGGTTGTGTCATGCTCATCATATATGTATTGACCCCATCAAGTTCAACTTCCAAATACGAATCATCATAATATTCAATGCTATGGTGTGGTATCGATACTATCTGATGTATGTCCTTTATGGCTACATCTTCAATGTTTGGCATATTTGTTGCAATAGCTCCAAAACCACTTAAAAAAATAATACAGATTGTTATCCATGGTATTGATTTTCTCATTTTTTACCCCCACCACTAATAAGTATCTAGAAATATATAGAGTTTCTGCTGATAAATTGGAAAACATCAACAATTTACTGTTCAATATTTTACATATGTATATTTTTTTCATAACCCGAATAATAGGGTCCAGAATAATTTTTTGGCAAACAATCATATAGTATACAACCAAAAGAACAAAAAAAGATTTAATTTGAAAAACAAATATTAATTGTTACGATGTCTCATAAATATTGAGAATATATATTATATATTTGCAAAAATTATAAATATATTTGAAATCAACTACTATGAATAACATAACAAAGAAAATGGTGAAATACAATGGTAAAACAAGAATGGATGGAAAACCAACTTATACACATCGAACATGCGAGAAACAAGAAGAACTGGTCAGAACAAAGAGAACAACAATTTAGATATCTCCTAGAGCTTTATCACACTGGCCGATTCAATAAACTATCTAAAAAACAGATACAACAAATATTGAACCAATAATCCCAAAAGAGCCAACATAGTAAGAAATATTCAAAATTTATATTTTAAATTTACTGAAAGTAGCCTATTATGATACTATTTTATTCATACAATTTGTTTATACAGCAACCATCATTGACATTGAACTCAAGCATCAACCGTTGTTTATTGGTCAAAATATCCTTTACATGAACACTGACCGATTCATCATCAATTGTTATTAAATTGAAGGTATTCCCAAAATGAGCACGTGTACGGGTGCAAGAGAACGTCCCAGCATTGACGAGAAGTGTATTATGAAGTTTCACACCATAAGGCACATGACGATGACCCATAAGCACAAGGGGGATCCGATTTTTTAAAATAATATCTAACGTCTCCCCTGCATCCTCAATGATGTTTTTCTCTCGTCCCGAATTAGGAACAGGTATAAGATGATGATGAAAACCAACGATAGTCAGCTTATCTGTCTCTTTCACGGATTCCTCAATGAGTTTATGTCTTGCACGTCCAAGCCGGCCATCATCCTTATCAGGTTCACTTGATGAAAGACCTACAAAGCTCACCGTATCTATCGTATGGATGAAACTACCTTCGCCAAAGAACTCAGGAAAGAGTTTGTAACCAAGATTTCTCTCATCATGATTACCTGGGACAATGATACATCGATGAGATATATCTGACACATTTTCTTTTGCCATCTGGTATTCAGTAAGAAGACCATTTGTCGTTAGATCTCCAGAGATGAACACAAATGATACATCCTCTTCAGAGTTAACCATCTCCAATGCTTTGACATACATTTTCCTATTAAAATCAGTACCCTCATTACAATGGATATCGGAAATATGAAGTATTCTCATTATGTTCTTGCATTATATACTATTTTAAATGTTTAACGACCCCATGATCAAACCTTATTTTTATGATATGATGTAAATTGAATGATAAAAATTTCTTAAGGGAGAATCGAAAAAAGTTATGAAATTTAATTATTTTCAAAATATTGTAACATAAGTAATATATTTATCAATAATAAAAAATATACGAAAAATCTAAATCCTTAAATGCCATACCATATATCAATTAAGGGGAGTACTATGAAAATAATACATAAGTTAGTTGTTTGTTTTTTTTGCATGCTGGTAATAATATCAGGATTCTCAATCGGTGTTCTCTCTGAGAAAAACCAAGAGTATAATCAAAAAGATTCTGATTACTTTTACGAATTACATATAGAAAATGAAATGAACAAACCATCTGAAGAGAATACTATAATCTCATCACTCACCATCGATACAGTGGATCAACAACAGACATTGGATTCATTGGTTAGTTATTCGATCTCAGAATATGGGTATTACGCACAGTCATTTAAACCAACATTAAACCAATTAACAAAAGTAGAATTAAGGCTTTATAAAGTTGGAACTCCAACAGGCCTTACAATTTCAATTAGATCTAGTTTAACAGGCGCTGACCTGACCTCAAAATATCTTTCTAGCGCATCAATTTCAACGACTAGAGATTGGCATGAGTTTGATTTTCCAGACATAACAGTTACACCGGGTAATACATATTACATCGTTTGGGATCCACTTGGCGTTCCAGATTTTGATAATAATTTCTTTTGGTCCCTCGGTATTGGAAATCCATATACTAATGGTGCAGCATGGATATTCGTAGGCTCAACATGGGAATTACATAACCCAGTACCACATCCAAATCCAGATTTTTGTTTTAAAACATACGGAACCTCCAGCGGAAGTAACAGTCCACCAAATAAACCAACCACGCCCTCAGGCCCCACATCCGGTCTAATAAATGAGAACCTTCATTATGAATCATACATAAGTGATCCTGATGGTGATGGAATGGAAGTGTACTTTGACTGGGGAGATGGAACTCATACTGGTTGGGTTGGAATATTAACAAATGGAACAGTTGGAAATTATAAGATGTGGACATCTCCTGGAACATACCAGGTTCGAGTAAAAACACGTGATACACCCCATCTAGAAGAAAGCTTATGGTCGAATTCATTATCTGTTACGATCACTGATGGATCAAATTCACCACCTGAGAAACCCTCAACACCTTCTGGATCAACCTCAGGGAAAACAGGTGTTTCATATACGTATTCTTCATTGACAACAGATCCTGAAAGTGAACAGATCTATTATTTCTTTGACTGGGATGATGGAACAGATTCTGGATGGGTAGGACCATTTAACAGCGGGGATATCTGTCAAGAATCTCATATCTGGAATGCAGAAGGCGATTATAGTGTGAAGGTGAAAGCAAAAGATATCAATGATGCTGAAAGTGTCTGGTCAGATCCCTTACCTATAACCATGCCAAAAACATACAATAATGATATGCTCATGCAAATAATTCTTAAAATCAAAGATTTGATCTCATCATTTCAGATATAACAATAGCCTTTAAAAGTGTTTAAACCAGTAGGTTCCTTTAGAATCTACTGGCAATAAAAAAAATCAATGTTAGATGATATTAGTTTGAAATCTTGTTAATATTCCGTTAGCCGTAAGCATAGGACCAACATTTCTCTCAAGTATCTTTAATATTATTGTAAGAATTATGAGGATCACAAGATTGATCGCATTGATGATAAGACTGGTGATTGATAGAATATAGTTGAAGAGGAAATATCCTATGATGCAAATGGTTCCTATGAGATTTTGCATGAGCTCTTCACTGATCGCACCTGAATTAAACAAAATAAATACGGGCAAAGAGATCGGCCACATTAGACTCATAAAAAATGGAAAATAGTTATTTGCAAAGATGAGAAAGAGAAATACTGATAGTATGGGTCCAATAAAAAAGAGGAGAAATGGTAAGAGAATTGGTGGAAAAACCTCTGGATCTAATATTGATTCCATTAGAGTCAAAAGGAACTCACCCACATAAAATTCTCCATGATCTAAATATATTTGTTCAATAAAAGAATATGAAAATATGATTCCAATAGTATAGAGAATAAGAAGGATAACTGACAATAGTATTTGTTTTCCATCTTTTTCATAAGAATTGATACCGATTAGCGACTTTATGCCATTTAATTCAAAAGTATCCTTAAAGCGTGATATCAAATTCCTAATTACATCTGAATCTAATTCTTCGCTGGTTGAAATAAGGAGTAAGTTTTTATTAAATTCATCCAAATATCTTTTATTGTTCTCCTTGATAGAATGATATTCAGTAGCACTAATATTGGGGATCATTAGAAGTAAGAAAACAGAGAATATACTACCAAATACGATGAATCTGTTCATTTTTTCCCCTTTTGCTCTACTAAAGATAATATTACTATATGCAAATAAATATTTTTCCCCTTGCACTACAAAATATAGTTTTTCAATAAAATGTATAAATCTTTATGTACACATAGAGTATCTTTGTTGTTGTGAGCTATAGAGAACTACTATTATTATTTGCTACAGCATTTCTTCCCCCGATCATCTATGCGATATGGATACGAAATACTGAACGATTCAATCGTGAGAGATGGGGAGCTATCGCCGTTTGTTTTATCTGGGGTGCTAGTATCGCCATCATTGCTGCATTGATCCTAGAGATAACTCTTGATGTCTCTGTTACTGTTTCACTTCGAGAGGGCAGTTTGATACAGATCATTGCAACAATCATGATCGCGCCTTTTGCTGAAGAACTGGTGAAACCTTTAGCACTGCGAACAAATATTGTAAAACAAGAATTAAGAGAACTTGAGGATGGGTTGATTCTTGGTGCTGTTGCTGGTCTAGGTTTTTCAGCTACAGAGAATCTATTGTATGGCATGGGTTTTCTTTCTGAGGGTTTAGTTTATTTTCTTATTTTCATGAGCCTTAGAAGCGTTGGAGCATGTCTTCTTCATGCATCAGCAACAGCGCTTACTGGATATGGATATGGAAAGAAACTATTGAATCATACTTCACTTATACGAGTAGTGCCTTATTTTGTTGCTGCAATGCTTATGCATGGAATGTATAATTTCCTTGTATCCTGGGAACAGATCGGATCATTTATGGGACTTCTTTCGGCTTTGCTTCTTGTCTACATCTCCATTAAATATGTACGTGGAAAGATAAAACAATTGGACGGAATGAATCGTTAAAAGATGTCATAATAAAAGGAGGCAAAGGAAGAAGGGGGAAGAAGGAATAAATGTGAGTGTTATGATCTCTTTTGTAATCTACTTCCTTTGATAATATGTATATTCCCTCCCGTTAATATACTTGTCGACATTAATTACGTCATTTGGCGAATAAATTGAGTTTTTTATCCAACACCCTGTATCTCAACACGTACAAGACCATGACTGTTCTCAATGTAAAAAAGTTTTTTTCCCGGAAAGAACTGTTCCAAAACCCACATTGTTGTCCTAGCATGACTACTCAATGACCTAACTAGACATACCGACCTGCCTTTAGCGAGAACAAGATACATTACGATCTGATCAAAGAGATGTTCATCAAGACAAGCCCCCTTAGATATATCTCTCAATAGATCGGATACTGCACTTTGAGCAACCTTTTCCGCGGAAACACCCTTTTCACCAAGTTTACAACAACCAATAATCTTCTTATCTGCTCTTGTCCATAGTGTGATACCAGTACCTGATGAAAGCGTTTGCTGAATATCAATCGATATCTCTGTTTGTATGTTTTCTTTCAATAGATCCTTGATTATCTGATGTTTCATTCGTTTACCAATATGATCTGGGAGAGTACCAAGATGGATTATTCCTTCAACCTTTCCAAAAATAGCAGGAGCGTCAAAGATAAAACCTCGGAGATCTTTACAGGGATATATCTTAAAAGATGCCTCACCACCACCCTTTGGATAATACCCTCGTTTTAACAGCAAACAATCAACTCGTATACCACATTGGTTCAGCAAAGGAAGGAACACATAGGTAAGATAATCCCAGGAGGGAGCCCATTTCACATCAGTACCACCCCTCAAGAATATCTCAAGGGGTTCTTTGATATGTAATGCTAAGGGTATGACTGTCTGAGATATGAGAGGTATGCTACCCGCAGTACCAACATCAAAATGAAACCTTCCACTCTTCATAGTACCCGGTGTAAAGGAAAGCGAAGAAGATCCAATCTCCAAACCCTCGGTGGTAGCATTGCTAAGTTCCTTTAAAAGAGAAATCGCTGTGTAATGCTGTGGTTTAATACCAGTATTTGGTCTGTTCGCCCGGATATTTGATATATGGACAGGTAGTTTTGACAAAATAGAGAGAGCTACCACAGTTCGAAGTATCTGTCCTCCACCTTCACCATATGATCCATCAATAGATATCATGGGATATCACATAAGTTCATCCTTGATCATTTCAAGAGCAGCCTGACAGGTTTGTTCTTTAACCGACAATCGCGAACCATCAAAATGAAATCGTTTCACTTTTGTTCCATCCTTTGTAGCAATACCTATATACACAAGACCAACAGGTTTCTCTTTACTTCCACCAGTTGGCCCCGCAATACCTGTCGTGCCAACTCCGATATCAACATGAGCTTGTTCCCTGATCCCTTCAGACATTGCTCTAGCAACCTGTTCACTGACCGCCCCATATTGTTCCAAGAGTTTTTCAGTGACACCAAGCAACTCCATCTTAGCCTTATTGCTGTATGAGACAACCCCTCGATCAAAATAGGTAGAACTACCAGGGATATTTGTAAGGCAATGCGCTATAAGTCCACCAGTACAGGATTCAGCAGTTGCAATGGTCACCTTTGCATCTATAAGCCTATTACCTAACAATATTAGAAATTCTGAGTCTACCATATAAGCATACCATCAATAGAATACTATGTCTAGTTAAAAATGTTAAAGGTTAAATAGGAAAGTATCAATCACTTTTCCCAGGATTTATCAAGTATAAAAATACTAGGATAATCCGTAATGAGCTCATGAATTAACCAGGATATTCAATTTAATCAACAATCCGACTATTAAGAGAGATAGTATGAATAATGAATCAACTGAGAAAAAGGATTTCATTCGAGAAATCATAGACGAAGACATAAAAATAGATAAATATAATGGTAGAGTTCACACTCGATTCCCACCAGAACCAAATGGTTATCTTCATATTGGCCATGCAAAATCGATCTGTCTCAACTTTGGTATTGCCGAAGAATACAATGGAAAATGTAACCTTAGATTCGATGATACAAACCCTGCTAAGGAAGAAGATGAATATGTCAGATCCATTATCGAGGATGTATCATGGCTTGGTTTTGATTGGGAGGATCGATTGTTCTTCGCATCAGATTATTTCGACAAGATGTATGACTATGCAGTTGATCTTATAAAAAAAGGATATGCCTATGTTGATGATCTCAGTGCCAAAGAGATAAGTGATACCAGAGGTACATTAACTCAATCCGGAAAAAATAGCCCATATAGGGATCGAACGATCGAAGAGAACCTAGATCTCTTCCAAAAGATGAAAGAAGGGATCTTTGAAGATGGGCAAAAGGTCCTTAGAGCAAAGATCGATATGAACCATCCAAACCTTAACATGAGAGATCCTGTCATGTATCGAGTGCTACATGCAACGCATCATCGAACAGGAGATAACTGGTGTATATACCCTATGTATGACTGGGCACATGGACTTGAGGATTCAATAGAGAACATCACCCATTCCATATGTACCCTTGAATTTGAGAACCATCGACCATTATACGACTGGTTCCTGGAAAAACTAGACATCTATCATCCACAACAGATAGAATTCGCTCGACTTAATATAACCTATACCATCATGAGTAAACGAATGTTATTGGAACTAGTAAGAGAAAACCATGTAAATGGATGGGATGATCCAAGGCTTCCAACGATTAGTGGAATGAGACGAAGAGGATACTCACCAGTATCAATTAAGAACTTCTGCAGTAGAATTGGCATATCAAAGGTAAATAGTATTGTGGATTTCGAATTTCTTGAACACTGTGTTAGAGAAGATCTCAACAAGACATGCCCACGGTATATGGGCATAATCGACCCGCTAAAGGTCGTAATTGAAAACTTCCCGGAGGACAAAACAGAGATGCTTGAAGCAGTAAAGAACCCTGAACGACCAGAAGAAGGAAGTAGAACAATTCCTTTCACAAAGCAACTATTCATCGAACGATCAGATTTCATGGAGGACCCACCAAAGAAATTCTTCAGACTCGCACCAGGTAGAGAAGTTCGTTTCCGCTACGCATATCTTGTAACCTGCACAGATGTCATAAAGGATGGTGAGGACATTATTGAACTTCGTTGCACGATCGACCCTGAAACAAAAGGTGGATTTGCACCAGATGGACGAAAGGTTAAATCAACGATTCACTGGGTCTCAGCCGATCATGCAGCAGATGCAGAGATCAGACTATATGATAGATTATTTACCACTGAGGACCCTACATCAAATAAAGAAAAGAACTTCAAGGACTTTCTCAACCCAAATTCACTTGAGACAAAACAAGCTTGCAAGGTTGATTCAGATCTTTTGAAATTAAAGCCATTCGAACGATTCCAATTCGAACGATTAGGATACTTCTGCATCGACCCCGACACGAACAATGAAAAACTTGTGATCAACCGCACTGCAAACCTTCGAGATACATGGGCGAAGATCCAAAAAAATCAACTGACCGCTTAGAAAAAAACCAATGTTTTTAATACCAATCATTATGAGGAGTGTTCAAAAAGCCCCGTGGTGTAGCGGTCAATCATGCTGGCCTTTGGAGCCAGCGACTCTAGTTCGAATCTAGACGGGGCTACTACAACACAAGAAAAAAGCTGTAAATTATATATATGATATCCCTGTTTCGGGTGTATCAACATCATTTATATAGGAATGTATGATAGCCCTGTAGTGTAGCGGTTAACACGCCGGCCTTTGGAGCCAGCGACCCCAGTTCGAATCTGGGCAGGGCTGCTCGCAAAATTTATCCTCATACGCTCCCGTGGTGTAGTCCGGCCAATCATTCTGGCCTTTCGAGCCAGCTACTCGGGTTCGAATCCCGACGGGAGCATTTTTTTACTAGTAAAAATTGAGAGGTCGCATTAAAAGAGTTTAATTAATGTTGATCATTATCCTCGTATATTGATTATTATTTTTTAAAAAATATCAGGATATATTTTAAAATTAATGTAAATTATATTTATCAATTTTAAATTTTTAGAAACTTAAGTTATAATTTTAAATGAAAAATTATAAATAATCTTAACTAATATATTATTAAGTGGGGAGTAGAATAGAGAGCGTGAATAAAATGAAAAAGAAAATTATTGGAATTCTTATAACAATGCTGTTTATCACAAGCGCTGGACTAAATGCCGCTTACATTTTACCAAATGCCACTGAGAAAATAATATTAATCGAACATACCAAAGGATCAATTGATTGGAACCCTGGCGATGACCACAAAATGCATTTTCCCCAGCTTCCAGACCCTTTTGGATGGGATGTTGATGCAACATATGTGGAAGCAGTGTTTCCATATAATTGTCTTGCAGATGACTGGATGTGTTCAGAATCAGGCCCGATAACAGATATTCATTTCTGGGGATCTTGGTACAATGATTATATAGGAACCATTATCGCATTCACTATCGCAATAGCAGAAGATATACCTGCTGATCCTCCAAGTATACCATATAGTCGACCAGGTATGACACTTTGGGAAAGGACTTTTTATCCGGGTGAATGGGTTGTCGCAGGTCCATGGGATGGCCCTCAAGGATGGTATGACCCAGGTGAAGGTTTCTATTTACCAGATAATCATATTCTCTACTGGCAATATAACATTGAGAACATAGAGGACCCATTTATACAGGAAGTCGGAACAATTTATTGGCTTAGTATTTCAGCAATTGTTCTACCCCATTCTCCTCAACCAAGATGGGGTTGGAAATCTTCAATTAATCATTGGAATGATGATGCAGTACATGGATATTGGTATGAATTAGATTGGACTGAGCTAACTGAACCACCAGTTTTTGAAACATCTCTAGATCTGTCATTTGTTATTACAGGAGACAGTGGAACTGAGAATCAACCACCAAATACACCCAGTAAACCAAATGGCCCAACAACGGTATCAGAAGGGATACCCTATAGTTATACAACAACAACAACCGATATAGATGGAGATCAGATAAAATATGGATTTGATTTTGATAATGATGGAATAATAAAACCAGACCATTGGACCAGTTACTTTAATTCAGGTACAATCTGCAGGGTTAACATAACATTTTCCGGAACTGGTACAAGATATATCCGCGTGAAAGCAGAGGACATTCATGGAGCCCAAAGTGGATTTTCCTCAGCATTGACCGTAGTTGTTTCAGGTCCTAACGACCCACCACAAACACCCTCTACACCTTCAGGTCCTTCCTCAGGTAATACTGGTGTTTCTTTAACATACTCAACGAATTCGATAGATCCCGATGTTGACAATATTAAATATGGTTGGGATTGGGATGGAGATGGGACAGTGGATGAATGGAGTAGTTATCTATCAAGTGGAAATACTGACACGCGCACCCATACTTGGAACTTAGAGGGAACATACAACATTCAAGTCATGGCAGAGGATTCAAACGGGGGACAAAGTGCATTCTCATCACAAAAAACCGTAATCATCGTAACAAACAATCCACCATCCAAACCAACAATTTCAGGTCCTTCATCCGGAAGAGTGAATCTGCCAATGACCTACTCATCAACAACAACAGATCCAGATAATGATCAAATATACTACTGGTTTGATTGGGCAGATGGAACTGATACTGGATGGGTTGGCCCCTATGATTCCGGTGAAACAATAAATATGTCACATACCTGGTCAAATCAAGGTACCTTTAGTATAAAAGTTAAAGCAAAAGATACATTTGGAAAAGTAAGTGTCTGGTCAGATTCGATTCAAATCACCATTGCCCGATCAAAATCACACATATCATATCTTGAAGAATATTTTCCTTTCCTCTTCAACTTTCTTTCCATCTTAATGAAATAAACTATGATTCATTTCTAATAATTTCCAATAAGGTATTAATACTTATGAGTGACAAGATAGATGCTGAGATGGAAGAATGAAAAGAAAAATATTTGTGATAACAATGAGTATCCTGCTTGTATCAATTTTATTCACAGGATATTGTAATGCTGGCGGCGATCAAAACACGAACACCAATGGTGAAGATGGCTATTATGACGAACATAATAATAATGATTTTGACGATGATGATTTCCCAGGGGAGGATTCTCAAAAAAGAGATGGCGTAATCTGGTAGAAAAGACAATCATTCTTTTTTCTATTTTTTAGGATATTATTCTGTTTGCCTTTGAAAAGAGAGCATCGTTTATGGCGTTAAAGGCTTTTCTTTCAGTTCGTGTGGCAAGAAGTTCCGAATCAAGCTGATTTGAGAATAAAAGTACAGCAATATTTTTTTTAGGGTCAATAGTCACAAGGTCGTGAACTCCAACATATCCTCCACTATGTCCATAGGTCTTTTCTAAGAGTTTATTTGTTATTGACCATCCCAATCCATAATTATATTTGTCATTTTCTGAGAACTGTGGTGTATGCATCATTTCAACTGTTGATTCCTTTAGGATTCGTATTCCATTCCAAACTCCTCCATTCATATGAGCAATGATAAAATGTGAGAACTCCTCTATGGATGTTCTAAGGGTTATGGCCGGGTAAAGGACATGTATCCCATAATGAGGATGTCTGAAATATCCACCATCCTTGAACTCATAGGGTACTGCAATATTTTCAATATCATGATCAAGTAATCTAAAACCTGATGTTTCCATTTGTAATGGTTGAAAGATGTGCTCTTTACAGTATTCATTGAAATTCTGACCAGATAATATCTCTACAAGATACGCTATGATGGAAAAACCGATGTTTGCATAATAATAGGATTCACCAGGTTTATCTGTTGACCAAGTTGAAGAACTATACGCACTCCCACCAGGTGCAAGATAATTTTCTAGCCAGGGATAAGGAAATCCTTCAACATCAGGATCCCCGGGGATATATGATAAACATATCCAATACAGATTGTCATATGCAAGGCTAGATCTATGTGAAAGTATCATTTTAATGGTGATGGGAATGTCTGGATGATTTGGATTTCTTAACTCGAATGGAAGATAATCATTAACATCATCATCTAGGTCAAAGAGACCTTGATCGTATAGTTGCATCAAAGCTGTTGCTGTAACAGTTTTTGAAACAGATGCTTGAAGATAAAGTGTATCAGTAGTAGCCTGTTTTTTTTCTTCAAGATCAAAATAACCATAAGCGTTTGACCAGGCGATGGTATTATCTTGAATGATACATGCTGCAATCGATGGTTTATGAGCAATTCTCATTAGTGTTTGAATGTAGGCATCAAATAGTATATCAGATGAACTAGTCTTATAATATGATTCATTCAGAGAACTTTCATTTGAATGAATAGTCGTCGCATATGATCCAACAGATAGAGTTAGAAAGAGTAAGATGATGAACAATGTTAGGATTTTTTTCATATCGGTCACCCATAACAGATACATAATCATATATTTCTATTGTTATATAAAATTAGTGAATATGTCAAAAAAATAGATGATGAAAAGAATTAAAAATATGGATGATGAAAAAATCATCCAATTTTATGAGTTCTTCCAAAGAGGACTGCCAAGTGGCAGTATTGTTTTTCCAGCCATAGTGTTAATCAATATTGCTGCTGCACCATAAAATGATAATGCAGATGTAACAAACAAGGCTATTCCAGCTAATAGTGCATTTGATCCCATGAGATAATGTGGAATGAGCACAATCACTGCCACATCGACTGCAATGAGTATAGCAAACAATACTTTATTAGTCATCAATGAGGCAACTGTCGCTATTAAACTGAAGAAAAGTATTGCTATAAGACCATATGCATAATGTGAAAATTCAACGCCTTCCCCTTCCCCGCCAAAGAGAGCAATAAAAAGAGTGATCGCTATTGAATACATTGTCATTGCATATGTTCCAAATACCGTTGCTCCAAAGATATTGTTTCTTTTAAAATCCATAAGACTTGCTATCAGCTGTGATGTTGCTCCAAACATTAAGATCCAAGGGATCATAAGAGATTTGGACCCCATTAGATCCCCATGAGTCAAACCAGCATAAGCCCCTCCAATCACAAGAGCTGCAACAGCAAGACCTATGAGGCCTAGAGACGCTGGTTCAGCACAGGTGACCGCATGCTGATCTGTATTAATCTGTGGTTTTGCATTTTTTGTTGCTATCATATGAATTACCCAAGTTTTCCCTTGAAACACGAATGTTATTCATATAATTTGCCTTAAAAATCAAACATAAATTATTTTATTATTATCTTTCTTGAAAAAATAATGGAAAAGAATTAATTGATTTCTACATGTTCTTCAATATTTTTACAAGATATGGAATCTGATCAAATATTGAAAAGTCTATTCTAGTCTTTGATTTATCCACTACCGTCCTAAAACAATAATCCCAGTTCTCCCCTCTACTTGATATTCCATCCGTATAAGGATTGTTATTTGAACCCGACCAGTAATACTGGCCCCCTGGTGAAAAGGACAGTTTTATGTAATAGCTTTCATCAGGTTCAAGTTTAATATCTGATATATCAAAGGCGACCCAATCCGATACTGTTGGAATTGAAGACGCAGGGAGTTCCTTTGATGCAAGAATTGAACCTAATGGTTGTTCAACATAAAGTCTTAGAGGCGGTTGATCTCCACCACCCACCATGATCTTTACTTCTACCCTAATGAGTTTTTTTACCTCTGGTTTGAATTCTTGCCATGCGATCTTATCGAACCATACTCCCCCTGTTTCACTTTCTTGTGATTGATCAATTGTTTCACTTAAAATTACTGGTCTAGTTAATGCTAATGCCTGGCTTGGAATTAGTAAAAGACCCACTAATATCAAGGAAATCGTATATGTTTGTAGCTTCATTATTATTATCCTATATGTTATCGCACCATACAAATTTATAAAATTAACTGCAGGAAGATGATTCAATATTTCAAAAAAACCATGGATTGCAACGTTTTATTGTAAATTTATTCAACTTCAAAAAAAGTATTTCATTGGACTGTTATCCGTTTATTAGCAAATATTTATAAACATGATGCGAATTAATTAAGATAGAAGGGGGTTTAAAAATGAAAAAAATAACTCTCAGTATTATATCGATCCTTTTAGTTTTGCTCTTATGTGCACCTCAATTCTATGCAACCTCGGTAGATAGAACAGAAAGAATCAGTATGAATTGGACAACATCCATGAATAGCCCACCATATCCTGCAAGTAATCCTATTCCTGCCAACAATGCAGTCGATATTGAGTTGAATGTTACCATTTCTTGGATCGGCGGTGATCCTGATGGAGACCCCGTTAGTTATAATGTGTTCTTTGGAACCAGTCCAAATCCACCAAATGTAGAGGTTGTTTATAGATCAAACACCTATAACCCTGGACCTTTGCAGTATGACACCCGATATTATTGGAAAATTGATACATATGCAGATAATGGAGGTGCAACAACTGGGCCAGTGTGGAGCTTTACAACAAAGGATGACACACCACCATATACTCCAAACACACCATTTCCAATGAACAATGCTTTGGATATAGAAAGAAACATCACTCTTAGCTGGATTGGTGGTGATCCAGATGGCGATCAAGTCACCTATGATATCTACTTTGGAACAAATACAAATCCACCGATTATTATAATGGACCAAAATGATACAGAGTACAATCCTACCATTTTGGAATACAATACCAATTACTATTGGAAAATCGATGCAACCGATGATTATGGATATACAACAGCAGGACCAGTGTGGAGCTTTACAACAAAGGATGATACTCCACCAAATATTCCAAGTGACCCCATACCAGATGATAATTCGATGGATATCCCTATTGACATAACTCTTATATGGTCTGGAGGCGACCCTGACAATGACACTGTCACCTATGATCTTTATTTTGGCACGGATCCTACTCCAGATTTAGAGGTCGAGGATCTGAATGTTACCTCATATGATCCAGGTCGACTGGATTTTGTGACAACATATTATTGGAAAATTGAAGCAACAGATGACTATGGATATACATCAACAGGACCAGTGTGGAGCTTTACTACAAGAGAGAACGCTGCCCCATATATTCCAAATAACCCAATTCCGGAGAATGGTTCAACAAATGTCTATATTGATGCAGTCCTAAGCTGGCAGGGTGGTGATCCTGATAACGACACTATCACCTATGATGTCTATTTTGGTATAGCTGAAAACCCTCCAAAGGTCATATCAAATATATCAACAACAAGCTATGAACCATCCAATATGAACACGACTACCAAATATTATTGGAAGATCGTTGCCTGGGACGATCATGGCCATACTGTATCATCACCATTATGGAACTTTAAAACATCTATTTATACAAACAGTCCCCCTGAGAAACCAAGTAGACCAACAGGTCCAACATCAGGGCGACCTGGAATATCATATACCTATTCTTCATCAACTACTGATTCCAATGGTGAACCCATATTCTATAAGTTTGATTGGGATGATGGAACAGAGTCAGGTTGGCTAGGACCATATAACTCAGGACAAGGGATAACAACCTCGCATATTTGGGATTCAACAGGCAATTACGCTGTTAAGGTAAAGGCTAAGGACATCTATGGCGGAGAGAGTTTTTGGTCTGACCCACTGACCATATCCATGCCAAAGAACAAAGCTTTCGATCTATTTCACTACATCTTAGAGCGATACCCATTTTTAGAGATATATCTGAAATTTAGCATCCCTCAATGTTTTTCATTATGATATAGACCACATAAAGATATAGTGATGAACAACCTTGATTCAATGTAAATATTTTATTTCATCAATAATAAGATTGGAAGTAGATCAAATCAAGATTTGACCAATCATCGAAATCATTTTTCCCTCGTGACCCATCGGAATAGTCAACAAGATTATGAAGGAATCCATACATATATCCGTAATTCATGATACTTTTATATGGCCTG
>Ga0180433_10004405_pt1 | contig 19812 bp, 15 predicted proteins | sample SS_ome_8_FD_132980 | JGI IMG/M metagenome (GOLD analysis project Ga0180433, IMG submission 132980) | Hypersaline lake sediment archaeal communities from the Salton Sea, California, USA - SS_1_D_1 metaG | ecosystem: Environmental > Aquatic > Non-marine Saline and Alkaline > Hypersaline >... | reverse complement strand
GCCGAAAGCGGCTGTTGTGAGCAACATGGGTCTTGAGCCGCACGTCGCCTACTTCCTCAACCGCCCTTTCTGGCGCGTTCCGCGATACGACCACGTTTTCCCCGATTCCATACCTTCTTTCCGGAAACACTTGCCTGACGACTGGACGCTGAACGATTACCTTTTTGTCGGCAATCCTCAAATGGAGCCTTTCCGATTCCTCGCCAGCAATTATCCAGGACGGCGGCTTTCAGTTCCCGGCATGCGCATTATGATCGTTCTTTTCGATATTAGTCAACTCCACCTCCCGCCGGATCAGCGCACACCTTTACCGCAAACCCAACGCGAAAATCAACTCCGCGGCTTGTTTCCGGAATGGGAAATACCGGGTTTTCGGAAAAGGCTTCAGAACCTTTCTGCGAGATTTCAGCGATAAGATAGTATGATTTCGCTGAAGTCTTTATTTTCGTTTTTTCCGGATCAATGCTGCTCCGCCCAGTAACAGTAGCGAAAGCGTGGCAGGTTCTGGGAGGAACTGCCCTGGCAGGAGAGCGACATCGGAGATTCGCACTTCCGCAATGGCACCTGGAAACGGTTCTTGATAGACGTCGCTTTGTGTATTACCAATTCCCAAACCAGGATTATACGCGGGCTCAAGATCACCCTGAGGACGAACTGTCGTTATTTGGGATGCTACCAGTTTTCCATTGATATACAGTTTGTGCTGACCCGTGGCGTCGTCGAGTGTGCCGGCGATGTGTAGTAGCTGGCCCAACGGCAACGGGTCAGGGCTGATAATCTCCGAGCCAATACCGAAACCCACACAGCCATCGCCTTTTAAACATAAAGCGAATGAATCATTACCATGTCGGTCGTCCCCACGAAACACGATGTATCCCAGTCCAGTCGGTCGAGGTTGGCGGATGACAAAAGCCTCAACTGTCATACTATGAGTTAGCTGGAAGGCTGAGTGATCGGGCACAAACACGCGAGGATTGCCTGACCCAAAGAAGTTGAGTCCAAGTTGGCCACCGTTAGGGGTCGCGACTGCTTGGTACACGGGATCCCCGTAAGGCGAAGCGGGGTGATTCCCCGTCTCATCGATCAGGCCATTGGGATCCGTAGCCACCATCCCCGCCGATCCTTCCTCGAACTTCCAATGCGCCACAATTGTGGCATGTGCCGATTGCGATAGAACGATAACAAGGAAATAAGAAGTGAAAACCGGTTTCCAGATTGTTCCCAGCCCATTGAATCGTGCGATCATGTCACTCTCTCCTTTTTGTCGATAGACATACAAAGAAACCGCCCTTGAAAAGTCAGCGTAAACATAAGTCGTAGTAATGAGATCAGTTGACGATTACCCGAGGCCCAAATATTCCAGGCAGGTGAAACAAGCCACAAACCTGGTATTCTCTAACAGATCCTTTCCATCCTCCTGCAGGTCGTATATACTTTTTACCAAAATGAGATGAGAAATCAAGACAAAAAGTAAGGCGAATTTAATTTTATTTGGCTGTGTTTTCCCATGCCGGCGTACTGACGGGGCAGCTTCAGTGGTTCTTTATGGCCGGGTCACAGATAGTGAATGTAGGGTGGCATATAGTGAGGCCTATAGCCAAGAAGAAGAGAAGCGTGTTTTGGCCGCCCGCATCATCCAAGTTGGATGATGTGAAGTCACTGTCGCCACCATCATTTTGGCGCGGACAATGGCCCGTTTTGCTCGTGATTCTATTGATCGGTGCGACTTTGCGTTTGGTGAATCTCGCCGAAACGCCTCCCGGTTTGAATCAGGATGAAGCAGCCAATGCTTGGAACGCGTACTGCTTGCTCAAAACAGGCCAGGATCAATTCGGCGTTCGCTGGCCGATCTTCTACAGCCGTTTTTTCGGGGAGAATCGCACGACGTTGTTCATGTATGTTCTCTTGCCGTTTCAGGCGATTGGCGGGTTGAATGTTTGGACGACGCGCTTGCCGTGTGCGGTGGGCGGTGTAATGGCGGTACTGCTGTTCTACTACATCGCGAGGCGGTTGTTTAGTCCAACCGTCGGCTTGGTAGCGGCGGGATTGATGTCGCTTAACCCTTGGCATATCCAACAAAGCCGGTGGGGACACGAGGGAGGACTGACGTCGCTGCTGGTCATTGGGCCTGTTGCCGCTTGGCTGTGGGCGGGTTTACCCTTTGATGATGACGAGAAGAAAACACCGCGTGCTTGGAAGGCACTTGTCGCCGGCCTCGTGACGGGGGTGAGTTGTTACGGCTATCCGTCTGTGCGGCTTTTCTTGCCGATCTTTCTTGGTTGCGCGATCCTTGTGACTTGCCCGGCGTGGTTTAGGCAACTCAAGACACGTCGTGGGGCGGCTGCGATCATCACTTTCGGCATGGCATTCGCGGTTACTTTTGGGCCTTTGGTCTACAAACACCTCACGGACCCAGCTATTGGTAAGCGAGGCGAAACCACCTGGGTGTGGAGCCCAGATGATCCCCCCTCCACCCAAATCGGCAGCGTTTTGACACGCTATATCCAGCATTTCGGGTTGGATTTTCTATTCATCCGGGGCGATCACTTCAATATTCAATCACCACCCGGAATGGGGATGTTTTACTGGTACATGTTGCCTTTGATGTTACTGGGCTTGGTTGCCGCCGTTCGGCATTCAGTCTCGTCCTCGGCGGCGAGGATTCTTCTGTTGTGGGTGATTCTCTATCCTGTCGGTGACAGTCTTAATGCGCACCCCGGCTCTCATGCGATACGCGCCCTCTCGGGGTCGGCCAGTTTGATTCTGCTGGCAGCGTTCGGTGCGGTGACTGCTGGGACATGGCTTTGGCGTTACAGCAAGATGGGTATGCTGGCAGCTAGCGGCGTTTTGGTGTTGTTGATTGTTGCTCTTAATATCCGGTTTCTGGGGCGGTTTTTTAATGATTATAAACGGGATCTTTCGATCTACCAAACCTATCAGACCGACTTGGTCGAAGCCGGTGATTGGCTTCGGCCGCGATGGGATTCTTTTGACGCCGTTTTCTGTTCAGCCAACTTTAACCAACCGTTTTCCATTCTGCTGGTGAAACTGGGTTATGATCCGCACCAATGGTTTCAAGATGTGCGCGATGTCCGACCCATGAATCCGTCCGCGGCATGGGACATCCACACCCGTGTGGGCAAAATGCACTTCATGTATGATGCCTCGCGGATCAAAGCTACCATGAAAGAGCTGCGAGCGAACAACCGCAAAGACCACGTTGCCCTTATCGTGAGGCCCGGCGAGTTCCGCCGTCTCCCTAAGCCGGCTTATGAAATCCATCGCCCCGATGGCCGAGTGACCTTGCTCATTTGCGAACTCGAACTATGACCTTGACGGTTTCCCATAACGTTCACAAATCATAGGGGCGAACATTGCTCGCAAAAACAATGTTCGCCCAAGGAAGAGGTACGACTGATTGCCGCTTTCTAGAATTCAGTCAGTTTCCTCTCCTCCTCAAACATCAAAAATTCCCCGGACGACCAATTCGTCGTCCCTGAAAAAGCATAAAACCTCAGCATTTTAGGGCGGAATTGGCATTTGTTTGCGTGTATGCTTTGCAAGGAAACCACGGATGGACGATCAAAACCATGCAATTTTGGAACGGATGCCATGAAGCCCAAGCCTCAGCCACGCGCTGGTCCAGTTGGCGCAGAAGATCGACTTGGCGGTTCGCGAGAAGCAGGTATCGCTGCGCGATCTTCAGCGGGTCAACGTGGATACGACCGTCCAGGAAAAGAACGTGACGTTTCCGACCGATTCGAAGTTGCTGTACAAAGCCGTCGTAAAACTCGTCAAAGCTGCCCAATCGTGCGGCATCCGATTGCGTCAGTCGTATGTTCGCGTGGGCAAGAAGGCGGCGGTCAAGGCGAGTCGTTACGCTCATGCCAAGCAGTGCAAACGAATGCGTCGGCAGTTGCGCAAACTGCTCCGGCGGTTCTTTTTTGCGATGATTCGCTGGCTCGAAGGTCTTTTGCGTGTTGAATTGTCGGCTTCAAAGTATCGTCATCGCACGCCGAGTCTGAGTTTTGCCCAAATGTGCGTCGCATAACGACCGTGCGCACAGTCCAACCCGACTCGCTCGCCCCGGATAACGCCGACTACTCCTGATGTGACGGGCGAACATGCGTGTCAATAAGCGCCACGTCAGTCGTTGTGGGAGGTTTTGTTCTCAAAACCACGACGCAAAGAGCAAAACTGCTTGCATTATGCGAACCGCCTTCGTCGGTGGGACACCTTCATCAGGGTCAACCCAAACAGGCAGAAGGTGGCTGCTGAATGGACACCCAGTCCGCAGAAGCTGAACAGGCCGCCCAAGCCGGTCGTCGCGTTGTTGCCATCGTCCTCGGAGGCGCCGCCCGTGGTTTGACTCGTATCCATTGAATCGATCGCCTCGGTCGTCGGCGAATAGAGACCGGTGGCGGTCCCGATGAGCAGATCATCGTAGTGCAACACAAACACCTGTTCGTGGGCGGTCGTTCCGGACGGCGGCAACAAACCCCAGGTCGTTCCGCCATTCAACGAGCCCCAGATCGAATTGTCGTGCGCAGCAAAAACTTCGTTGGCATCCGTGGGATTCACCGTGACCGCGACGTATTCCTGGCTGCCGTTAGGTGTCACGTCTGTCCAGGTCCACGTCGACGTCACCGCACTATCCATTGTGCCCTTGTAGACGCCTTCGTTGGTGGTAACGTACACCGTAAACACACTGCCAATTTTCGTGCCGTCAATATCGTAGACCACTTCGCTGTCGAGATTGGTACTCGTTGTGAAATGCCACCAATCCGCATCCAACGTAACCGAGAGCCGGGCGTACAAACCGCGTGCCGACGTCGTCGTGTCGTTCACATCACCAACGCCCGCCCAAACCGCATGCGATATCACCATCAGCGCGTTGACCGGCATGTTCAGATCGGTACTGCTGGTGTTCGTGAAATCGAAACTCCACGTTGCCCCGTTGTCCTGACTCCAATAGATGCCACCTTCGTAGGCCCCTTCGATCATGCGTGCTGAAGCGTAGACAATGTTCGGATCGCTGGCGAGCATTTTGATGTCCGTAATGCCGGCTCGTTCCGGTGTCGTATATTGACTACTGAGCGGTACGCTGCGCAAATCCAGAACCTGCGTCCAATCATTTGGCGTCGGCCCACCGTTCGTGGTGCGATAGATCGCGCCGCCGCTGTTACCCGCCAAAACGATATCGAGGTCGTCCGGATTGATCTCGACTGCTTGGGGCGGCGCACCGTCGTTTTGCGGAAAGATCGGGAATAGCCAATCGGTACTGCTCGATGTGGTCGGATAGGTCGTCGTTTTGCCCAAGCCGCTTTTAGCAGCAACCCACAGGGTTGCCTTCGTCGTCGCATTTGTTTGAATCTGGGACATGTCGTTCAGCAGTACCGCCTCAATACCTTCGGCATTGTTGATTTCCGACGCACTGCCCGTGCTCATGTCCCACACGCCCACAGCCCAATCGCTGTCGATATAGGCGAGGTCCGCATCGTTCGGGTCAAACGCAATCGCGCCGTCATTGGGATGCGTCAAGATCGTGCCCGCACCTAGGGCCGAGCTGAGGTTGGGGATCATTGTCCATGTGGTGCCGTAGTCGTCGGAATAGTTGCTCGAAATGAACACACGCCGCCCGCCACTGTAATCGGTAAACTTGATGTATTGGGGATATCCGTCGTTGGTACTCAACGATAGCTTGGTCCATGTCGTACCACCGTCTGTGGTTCGATACGCATTGCATTCAGCACTGTTGCCCGCCACGTAGAAACGCATCAGGGATGAGGCGTTCACGGAATCCTGGGGATCGATGCCGGCCACTTCGAAGTCAGTAACCGTCGTCGCGGAAGCGGTCACCGTCACTGCGGTGGCCACGAAGCCGCTGCCGCTATCCTCGCACCGATACAACGTAGCATTGCCCGGCTCGCCCACGATGGCGTAGAAGAGCGTCGAGCTGTAAACGGCAATCGACAACACGCGATCCGAAGAACTGGTCGCGAAGGTCACTAGGCTGGTGATCGTGTTGCCGCCGTCCGTGCTTCGATAGACGCTGGTGTCGTTACCGATGTACATTCCGCTGGTATGGCCAAACAAAACGGTTGGCGAAGACACGCTGCTGCGTAGGGTCCAGCCGGTGTTGTTCCAGGGATCGGTTGGACCACGCGTGTAAAGTTGGTTGTCCGCAGTGGCCCAGACAATGCCCTGATTGCCGGTGACCCGATCCTCCTCGATCTCCTGCCCTTCGGTCGCTTCGGTCATAACAGCATCCCAGCCGGTGGCCGTCTTCCGATAAACCGCCTTCTGGCTACGAACCGTGATGAGTACCTCGGTGGTGCCGCTGTCGTCGTAGGTGGCGATATCATGAGCCTGTCCCCCGTAAATCCCGAGGTTCACCCGTAGAAGTCCCCATGCCGGCTGAACCGAGGCCAGCAGACAAAGCACGAACAGAATCCGACCTCGCTGAGCTGTGCGACTCATCATGGAAGTGCTCCCGAAATGGTTTTGCCGTCAAATTTTCACGAATTCCGTTACCGACCCCCAGTCTGAGAAAATCGGTTCGTTCCTGCCGTACCTTTATGATGTCCACTGAGAAACCCACGATTGGCGCCCCGGAAAGCCAGGGCTAAGATGCCTAAGATGGCCCTGCCTTTTTGGGGTCCGTAACCAAAGTGTTTTGCCGGTCGAAAAGATGCTCGCAAATTGCAGGGAAGTCTCGAAGTAAGAATCTAAAGCGAGCGGACATCCGCACCAAACCTTTGATGCGGTTTTCTGGAGGTGGAGAGATCCATCGGTAAGATTTCAAGTTGCACCTATGCTGCCACAAAGGCCGATAATTACAGGTCGCACGAACTCTGGCGCGACCCGACAAGTATGGACATCAGGGTTGGGTCAATGAGCTTCGCTCACCGGGATTCGCATAAATGATTACAAAGAATATGGTTAGAATAGTCGGCATCGCCATCATCGTCGCCGGCAGCACAGGCGGTTGTAAGTGTGGACGGGATGTGATCGTCGAAGATGCCATGATTGACGATGTCCCCTTGGTTGAGGAGAAGCCGGATGCCAACCCGCCCCGGGTCAACTTTCCTCGGAGCAGCCAAACCGATGACGTCATCCTGAACAGGTTTATCGAAGAGGTGCTGATGGCCTGCGAGCGGGGCGACTACGACAAGTTTCGCCAGGCTTTCGGAACGGCTTACAACCCGACCAGCCGGGAGGACTTCAGACTGTACTGGGAGAACGTCGAGACGATCACGGTTGCAGGCGTGTATCCGAACCAGCAGAAAAAGGATTCGCCGGAATACTTCCTGCACACGGTGGTTCGCCTGAGGGAGCCGGATCGAAAGGGCCGACAGACGCGGGATGCCGTCGTCGTACTTTTCAAGGAGTTGGGTGAGTGGCGGCTCGTACCGGCCACGAACGAGATCATTCGCAGGGTGCGTGCCGCTAGTACACAGCCAGGTATGACGGCGAACCTAAGCGTCAACTTGAAAGATGAGAAGTGATTTGCGTCGCCGGTAACCGGAGTCGTGTATAAAGCACTGAGGGTTGCATTGCAGCCTCAGATTCTCGTAAGCTTATAACTTCAAAGGCTTTAGGCTTTTGGCTGCATCCAGCATACAAGTGTTTTTCCTCATTGGGCCGGTAAGGAAGTTGTCATGCGTATGAGTTTTTCTTGTGTGAGCGGAATCGCATTCGCGCGTGCTGCTTGCATCGCAGTGGTGCTGACAACCGGTTCCCTAGCTACTGAGACAATCACGACGGGGATGGGGATGCAGTCGTCGCCGGGCCTGTCCAAACTTGTCAGAGCCGACATCAAGGCCACCACTGGGATTATCCAGGCGGGCCGACCCATCTGGGTGGAGTTCTCTCTCGTCAATCTCACGCCTGAACCCCTCACCTTTCGCGTTCCACAAGCCGCCACGGTCACCGACGTCGGAGCCATTCAAATGGGTCTGCCCCTCGGACATGTGTTCAGCGGCACCGATGGCTCGGGTGTCACGATCACAGATGCTTATCAACAAGCGATTGATTCGAAAATTCGGGTTAACGTTGAGCAAACCACGCCGGTTATTCAGTTAGGGCCGAACGGAAGCGTGGGGGTCCGCGTCGAGCTGACGCAGTACTACCCGTCCCTCCGCCGACCCGGCACATACACACTCGTTTGGAAGTCCTACCAAGGGGCATTGACTTCCGCACCCATCACGATCACCGTCATGGCTGAACGTCAAGCGATCATTACGACCGACTTTGGCCAAATGACGATGCGGTTCTATTACGACCAGGCCCCGAATCACGTCAAAAACTTTATCGAACTGGTCGAACAGGGCTTCTACGACAACCTCAAGTTCCATCGTGTCGTTCCGGGCGCCATCGTTCAGGGCGGCGATCCGCGAGGAGATGGCCGAGGCATCCGGCCCAACGGCCAACGGCTCAAAGCCGAGTTCAGCAAAATTCCGTTTAAAGCAGGAACCGTCGGCATGGCCCGTGCCCCACGTGATCCGGACTCGGCAAGCTGTCAGATCTTCATCTGCGTCAACCGCCAACCGGGCTTTGAGGGCAATCAAACAGCCTTCGGCCACCTTGTCGGCGACGATTCCTTCGAGACCCTACGCCAAATTGCTTTAGTTCCCACGGATCCCCAAGACCGGCCGTTGCGGCCCGTCTACATCCGAGCTATTTCTCTGGAGAATGTCCCCGTGCGCCGGACAACAAAAGGGGCATTCTACTCCGGCCGTCAGAAAACCCCTGTCGCCGATGATCCCGCAGTACGGATTAGCGTCGAAACGTCGGACGCATCGGTCGAATCGCGGACACAAACGCAAGCCGAGTCGTCATCGCGGGGACCGGGGGCACGCGCGGTTTGGAAGAGAAATCCGAAAACAAGACCTGCCGATCGACCCGACGGTTGAACATTCGGCCTTTCTGAGACACAATCTGCATAAGCAGGCGGCAGTACTGAGGGCCAGGTCCCTTGCAATGGGGCCTTTGGCCAACGGGTCAGGACCGAGAGGTAGCAGCCCAGCCAGAGCGTCTCAGGTGACTTGGATCACCTGGCCCTCAGTACCGCCGCCTGTTCGCGTGACTGAGACCGACCAAGGGGCCGTATCACGGAACCTCGGAGGTTATATCGCAACTCTGTTTGAGGAGCGCGGAAAATGGCCTACACCGTGCTGGCCAGGAAATACCGAAGCTGGACGTTTGACGAGTTGGTCGGCCAGGAAGCGGTCGCCACCACATTGAAGAACGCGATTCAGAGTCAGCGTGTTCATCACGGCTACCTATTCACCGGCACGCGGGGTGTGGGTAAGACATCCGCAGCACGCATTCTAGCCCGGTCGCTCAACTGCTTGAAATCGGACGGCCCTACGCCCAATCCTTGCCGAGTGTGCGAATCGTGCGTCATGATCGCGGAAGGCCAAGACGTGGACGTGATCGAAATCGATGCGGCCAGTAATACAGGCGTCGATAACATCCGCGAGCTGCGTAGCAACACGATTTATCGACCGGCCCGCTCGCGATTCAAAATCTACATCATTGACGAAGTGCATATGCTCAGTACAGGCGCCTTCAATGCGCTGCTCAAAACGCTTGAAGAGCCGCCGGCACACGTCAAGTTCATCATGGCGACAACGGAACCGCAAAAAGTTCCCGCCACGATCCAAAGTCGATGCCTGCGATTCGATTTCCGTAGTATCGGCGCCGACCGTATCGCGGATCACTTCCAGTCGATTCTCGAGCAGGAGGGCGCAACCGCTGATCCCGCGGTGATTCGACGTGTGGCCAGGCGTGCCAACGGCTCGATGCGCGACGGTTTATCGCTGCTCGATCAGCTTCTTTCGCTCGGCAACGATACGTTGACCATGGAAATGATCGACGATCTTTTGCCGGTGCCGCATGACGAAGTCCTGATACAGCTTATCCGCCAAGTCGCTGACCATGATGCCGCGGGTGCACTCATGTCGCTCGATCAATCGTTAGCGGCTGGTTATAGCCTGGAACGATTTGCGGAATCGCTTACCGAACAGCTACGAACACTCATGTTGCTGAACGTTTGCGGACCGGATACCCCACTGGTCGATGTGCCGGCGGGCGCGAAAGAGGCTATGCTCGAATTATCAGGCCGGTTTGAGCCGGAAACGTATGTTTTCATGATTGCGGTTCTGGAGGAACTCCGCCGTGATGTTCGCTATAGTTCGCTAGGCCGGGCACTGATGGAGGCCGGCCTCGTTCGGCTGGCTAGCAGCGTTCGTTACAAATCGATTCAGTCATTGCTGAGCGAACTAGGCAGCTCAGGTACGGATGAAGGCGGCGCGTCGTCGAGCGTACCCCCCAGCCAAAGTCCCGGCAACAGGACGACACCCGAAAGCCCTACATCACCCTCACAGTCCGGCGAACGATCCAGAGGTGGGCAGAATACGGGATCTGGCTCCGTAAGGCGGACGCGATCGACCGGCGAAGGCGAACCTGCTGGCCCGGCACCGCGCTCGTCTTCTACACCCGATTCAACCAGCGGCAAGAGCTCCGCGAGCGCGGAAGATTTGAGAAAAGCGACAAACGATCCGACGGTACGGCAAGCGCTCGAGCTGTTCGATGGCTCACTCGTCAACGTGGAGCGCGTTCATACGAAAAAGAAGTGAGCCAAGCAAAGATAGAAAAATCTATCATCCCTTCACGGGAAGGAGACCACACCATGTTCGGTGCGTTGGGTAATATTGGCGAGTTAATGAAGCAGGCAAAGTCGTTGCAGGAAAACATGCAGAAAATGCAGGACGAGTGGGAACAGAAGCGATTCGAAGCCGATGCGGGTGCGGGCATGGTTCGTGCTGAGGTGAACGGAAAAAGCGAACTGGTCAAGATCAAGATCGATCCCCAAGCCGCCGAAGACCTCGAGTTGCTCGAAGACCTCATTGTTGCCGCCGTTGGTGCAGCGGCCACCAAAGCCAGCGAAGCCATGAAGACCGAAATGTCCCAGCTGACCGGCGGGTTGAATATCCCCGGGCTTAGCGGCTTGCTCGGACAGGGAACATGATCCGCACACGGGCCTTGTTATGAACGAGTCCCCACGTGGCATCCCGGAATCGCTTAGCCGGCTGATGGCTGAGCTCACGAAGTTGCCAGGCATCGGTGCGCGTAGCGCTGAACGCATCGCTTTTCACCTCCTCCGCAACTCGAAAGAAGAGGCCATGGCCCTGGCGAACGCGATTCGCGACGTCAAGCAGAATCTCCGCCATTGCCGCCAATGCTACAACCTGACCGAGGACGACCCCTGCACTATTTGTCGGGACCCGCAACGCGATCACACTCTAGTTGTTGTCGTGGAGCAACCTAAAGACGTGATGCTTTTGGAGCAGACAGGCTTGGTTCGGGGCACATACCATGTGCTCATGGGGCACATCGCTCCTTTGGAGGGGATCGAGCCGTCTGACTTGACCATCGACGCACTGGTCAAACGGGTCAGCATCGCCCACATCCAGGAAGTCCTGCTGGCAACCAACCCAACGATGGAAGGGGATGGTACTGCGCTGTATATTCACAAGTTGCTGGAGCCAACAGGGGTAAAGATTTCGCGGTTGGCTCGGGGGCTGGCTGTGGGGTCGCAGGTCGAGTACGCCTCCAGGGCGATGCTGGAAGCTGCGATTACCGGACGCACAGCCATGTGATGGCGGATCCATCGGGTCAAGTACCTGCCATACAGGGGTTCGGGGGCTGGTAAGACCACGATTATTTGCGCCGAGCCGGCCGGTAAAGCCATGAGGATCCGGCACTAAAGGCCGATCTATGAAAAGGAAGTGTGGCCGGGTTGGCCTATAATCGTGCAGAGAAACGATGTCACAGTACATGTCGCAAAACCTGACGCTGGGACTTCGACAGGAGCAACGGCTCACGCCACAGCTCATCCAGTCGATGAACATCCTCCAGCTCCCCTTGCTGGCGCTCGAGGCCAAGGTGCGCGAGGAGCTCGAGCGAAACCCGGCTCTGGATGAGGGGGATTCCGATCAACCCGTCCCGGTGGAAACCGAACCGGCCGAGGGCGATCTGTTTAGCCCCGGTGATGATGCCTCCCGCAAGGAAAACCTACACGAAGCAGAATGTTTCAGTCAGCTCGAGCGGTTGAGCCGGGAATATGGCTTCGACGATAGCGACCAGTCATTTGGCCGATCACGCCCGCTGGAGGGTGAACGCGATGGCAAGATGGACGCGATGGCCAACAGCGCCAGTCGTCCGGTTTCCCTGAACGAGTATTTGCAGCAGCAGTGGGTCTTCGTCGAGGTCGATAGCCCGATCCGGACCGCCGGTGACCTCATCATCAACTACATCGAAGAGGACGGCTACCTGCATACGTCGTTAGACGAAATCGCAGAGCAGCATGTTCCACCTTTCACACCCGAGCAAATGGAAGAAGCGCTGGCATGGGTGCAATCATTGGAACCAGCAGGCATCGGCGCGCACGATCTTCAAGAGTGCTTGCTCCTTCAGTTGAATGAACTCGAAGGCAACCATGAACTCGAGCGAGCTCTGGTTCAGCGTCATCTCGGCGATATCGAGAAGAATCGTTATCCCGCCATTGCCAAGGCCACCGGTCGAACGATCGAAGAGATTAGAGAGGCGGTGCGTAAGCTCTCGAAGCTCCATCCACATCCCGGCTCGTTAATCGTCGATCGTGAGGTGCCGCGAATCGCACCGGATGTCGTCGTCGACTATGCCGACGATGGTGACGGATACACCGTGCGGCTGACACGCGGCAACAGTCCGCGTCTGCGCATCTCGCAAACGTATCGCCGGATGCTTAGCAATGCGCGACACGACAAGGAGGCGCGAGAATTTATCCGGAGGAATCTCGAATCCGCCGGCGCCTTGATTGACGCGATCGTGTACCGACGCAACCGGCTGCTCGAAGTTGCCCAGGAAGTCGTTGAGCGACAGCGAGGCTTTCTCGATCAAGGGCCCTCCGGCTTGAAGGTGCTCCGGATGAGCGAGCTGGCAGAAAAACTCGGTTGTGACCCTTCTACCATCAGCCGAACGGTGGCGGAAAAGTACATGCAGACGCCGCGAGGTATTTTCCCGCTCCGCTACTTCTTTACGGGCGGCACCGAAACCGGGAACGGCGAATCGACCAGTTGGGACAGTGTCAAAGCTCGCGTCAAAGAGATCGTCGATGCCGAAGACAAAAAGAACCCGCTGTCCGACGACGTCATTGCCGCCAAGCTTCAGGCTGAAGGCGTGGATGTGTCGCGCCGAACCATCGCCAAATACCGTCAGCAACTCCACATCCCTGCCGCGCGCCAGCGGCGAGAATTCTGATTCGAGACGTGGCCGCTAAGTATGCGCTGCATCCGGCTGACCATCGCGTCATGACCCTGATCCGCCTTCCCGCGCTATTTCTGATAGATCGACCCGTCCCACGCAAACTGTCTGAATGCGCATGTTGCCATGATTCAGACCTGTCAATGTGCATGGCTGAACCAGCGGCTTCAGCCGTGCACGAAGTGCGGGATCGATTCGTTCGAGATAATGCTGGCGAATCGCCAACACAACCGGCTTCGATGATGATACTTCGCCCAGTTCGCTATGATGAACGCGACGCGCGGTACCGGCAAGGTAATAGTGCACGGTCGGCTCGTCGTAACCGCAAAGATAAACGTGGTCGCCCGGCTGCACGAGTTGATTGATGGTATCAGCAAGTCGGCGGCTAAGACGTGTCGGTTCCATCGAGGGCAATAGCCACAACCCAACGACCCCATGAAACAACACAGTCGCGAACACCGCCGCTTTCCATGCGGCAAACAGCGATCGACGTCGCTGCAACCACCCCACCCACAAAAAGCCCGCCGCCAGAATGCAACCGGTCCCCACCGCCGCTAAACTCCACGGTTGCTGCCGATTCATAACACCAACGGCAACCATGGCAATGCCGATCACCATCATGATCGAGGGCCAAAGAATGAGCACTGTCCGTTCGCTTTTGTTCAGGGCCTGCCAAGGTCGCGAACCCACAAACATCGTTTGGAATTCACGCGCCAGCAGAATCGCAAGAGGGACATAGCAGGGCAAGACATGATGTGGCAACTTGGCACGTACCGACTCGATAAGCGCCCAAGGTACCAACAATGCAATGAGCAGGACACGACTCGTCGCATCACAATGCCTTCGTTTGAATGCTGCAAGCAGTGCGCCCGGCGCAAAAACCGTCCAGGGCAACCATCCTGCCAAGCTTGCAAAAAGACATGTACCGGGTGGACTACTGTGGGGGTGATGGCTGCCGAGAAAACGCGCAAAGGTCTCATACCACAAGAACTGTCCGACTAACGTCTGGCCCGCTTTCACGCTGACATAGGCGTACCAGGGCAGGCCCGTCAACAGTGCCACGGGTAACCACGCCCACCAACGACCTTGCCCTGCCCAGGCCCGTCGTTGCGGTGTGAAAAGTAATGCCAGTGTAAAAGCACCGGCGAACACCAGTGTCGCTGGTCCCTTAGCCATAACGCCAAACCCGATCGCCAACCAGTAGAGGGCAGATCGCCAATGGGTCACGCCTTGAGTGGCTGCTTGCCAGTGCGTCACGACTGCGACCAACGTACAGACGAGCATGACCGAGTCAGTCAACAGCATCTTTCCGACAATCGCGGACATACTGAAGGTGATAAAAACAGTGCCCGCGATCATGCCGACCTGCCGCCCGAACATGCGCGACGCCAGCATTCCTGTCAGCAAAACACTGAGTGACATGGACACGACGGAGACAAGCCGAGCCTGCCATTCGCCTGTGCCAAAAAGCTTGTAGCTCGATAGAACCAGCCAATAGGTTAAAGGTGGTTTGGCGATCCAGACCTCGCCGAGATAGGTCGGTACGAGCCAATCGTTATGGGCTTGCATTTCCCGGCAAACCTGGGCATACCAACCCTCATCGCGATCGAAGAAACTGACGCCGGCCGTCCCCGGAAGTAGCACAGCAAGTGCAAGTCCCAGTAAAACCAGTCCCCTCGTCCAGCCCAATGAAGACGTTGCCGCTTTTTCTGGGGTCGAGGTTAACGGCCCAACTTGTCGTGTATTGTCGTTCACGTCGCGTAACACTGACAGACCGCTTGCTGCGCGTCAAGCAGGCTTTCTCGCAGTATGTCGATATGACCCAATATTTGTCAAAAAGAGGCCACACACCTGGATTGAAATCGAACCAAGAACCCGCGAGGCAATCGTAGCCCGAGGGTCGCGTTAGATGCAGCTGTTCCTTTGATGTCTACGGGGTATGTGCGGGCGATTCCTTGGCCCAAAGTCACAACGGTTCAGCCAGAAGACTTTCGACCGGTTTGTCTACCAGCCCACGCTTTGGTTGGGGACAATGTAGATGGGCGCCGGCTTTGTCGTGGCCTCTTGCCATCGGCTCGGTTGCGTGGTCACAATCGGTAAATCCCGCTCAATGAACTCAAGCATACAGGCGAGAAGTTGCCGCTGGAACTTCCGGGCAGCCAGGTAGTTCACATCGTTGTGTCGTTGATCGTATTCGCTCCGATCTGTCCGAGGCAGCTCAAAATCGTCTGGAGTCGCTTCCGCCTGAACATAGGCGACGGGCTGACCGGTTTCGACATCGAGCAAAACACCCGCGAAGCCGGCGCCGTCGATCTCCGCTGTCCTGGGGCCGAAGACAAGACAAAAAGCCGCCTCCAGTCGTTTAACCGACTTGAGGATTCCATCTAGACATCCGTTAGGCTGCACAACACTGGCTTGGTCGAGCACAATCACTTCGCGGACTCCGGGGACCGTATTAAACAATGCGTTCCAGGGGACCGCTTCTTCCTGCGGAACCGTGGCAACCTGCCAGGAAGTGCTTGACGACGCGGACGAAGAACCGACGACGTCGAAGGGATCGCTTGGTACGAGACGAGCAACGGCCAAGGCAGCCGGGAATCGGCCACGCGACCGCTTTTTTTCAAGGATGACGTAGCCGTTTGGGCTGCAATTGACTTGAGACAAACCTAGGTCGGCACTGGCCAGGGTCGGGCCACAGTAGGCCACGGGCGGTAGTTCCGGCTTCTTGCAACCGCTTATGCCCGCGAAAAGCAAACTAAACGTGGCTAAGGCCGCGAGCACCGTGATCGGGACAGTAGCGATCGGAACAGCAGCAGTCGAATATCGGACGTTATGGCGCATAGATACGCTCCCATCGGTCAAGACGTATGGACCCTCCACCTTCCAAACTTATCGGTAACTGACCGAACCGGTTCAGTTATTATCACCCGTTTGTAGCGAACGACCTTCCGGCCCAGATGTCACCCAAACCACCCGAATCGCCGGCTTGCCGAGTTTTCGGACCTTCCCACCGTTTTTTGGACACAAATCCGCCCCATTGCGATTCGAGTTTGCCAGGCATAACTCAGGAGGGGCTCGCAGAGGGCCGATAGCAAAGGTGCGAAAACTTAGGAGTCAGCGGTGGCAGTCGATCTTTCCGCACGACATCCCGTAACGAGTGGGACGCTCCCAGGAAGCGCGAACGGCGCATGCGAGGTTCCGCGCCTGCGGCTCATGCAGCAGGTGCCGCCGAACACGCGCCGAAACTGGGCGGGCACACTCGGCAACACACTACTAGAAGCTCCTTGGGCAGCGTGGTGCCTTTTCGACGCCGTTGTTGTTACGCTTGGCATCTACTTTGGATACCGCTACTTCGTCTGGACACCTGAGGGAGCCTGGATCACCTTCCCCTGGTGGCAAACCTGCATTATTCAGTGCGTGACAATGGTGTTATCGGCGCTGGTGTTCGGGTTGTACGAGCAGCAGACGCTGCTTCGCCGCTCACGTATCATCGCACGCTCAGTCCTCACGATTGGTTTGTCCATTAGCTTGGCGTACCTCGTGATTTCATTGCTGATGTATTCACTTCAGAGTCGGCGTGTTCTGTTTCTTGCAGCCACACTATATTTGATTGTTACGCCGACGATTCGTTTACTCGTTTGCTGGTGTGTGCCGAACTACGGTCGACGTTTCATCATCGTCGGCACCGATCGGAAATCCCGATTGAAGCCTGCTGGCCATGGGGATGGCCTGTGCCGGCGTTATCAGTTGGTCGGCTACGTCGCGCTCGACGGCATCGAGGTGGGTCGCGAGATTGATGAGCACCGGGTCCTCGGAACGGTGGATGACCTCGAGCGTATTTGTCTGGAATACGGCATCGACGAAGTCGTTGTCGGCCCTGCCTCAGCCCGGAATTCACGGGCCTTGGAACGAACGCTGAGCTGTCTGCGACTCGGTTGCCGAGTGACGAACCTCTCTACGTTCTACGAACAGGTTCTGAGTGAGGTTCCCGTAGACCACCTCGAACCGAATTGGTTTTTGTTTGCCGACTTGAAACACTACCGTGAAACCCAACTTATCATCAAGCGAGCCTTCGATATTCTCGGTGCAGTGATTGGGCTCATCTTGACGTTGCCGTTTTGGCCTTTGATCGCCCTGCTAATCAAGCTCGACAGTCAAGGACCTGTTTTCTACAGCCACATCCGTGTCGGATTGAACGGTCGCGCGTTTCCACTGCATAAATTCCGTACCATGTACGCGGAAGCGGAACAAGACGGACACAAGTGGGCCTCCGTCGACGATCCCCGTATTACCCGCGTGGGATGGTATTTGCGTAAGACGCGAATCGACGAGCTGCCTCAACTATGGAACATTCTGCTCGGCCAGATGTCGATCGTGGGGCCGCGTCCCGAACGCCCAGAGTTCGTGGCTGAACTCGCCCCGCAAATCCGGTTCTACAACGAACGCCACCTCATTAAGCCCGGTTTGACCGGCTGGGCCCAGATCAACTACCGTTACGGCGCCAGCGTTAACGACGCCCGGCGGAAGTTACAGCTCGATCTGTGGTATATCAAGCACATGTCGCTCGATCTCGATCTGTCGATCCTGCTCCGTACCATGGGCACCCTCTGCCTGGGTGCACGATAAGCGATCCACGACAGGCGTGCACTTGTGCGTAGCGAGCTTCTCCTGCTAACCGGGCTTGTGGTTTAGCCCCTTTGCCGCCTCCCGCCAGTATCATGACCTGCGAGCTGGTCGTTCAGCAGCATCTTCGAATGGCCGATAACTTCAGCAGCCCCTGTGATTGTTGCTTGCATGGGATGTTTGTCCGCGCGGGCCATCCGGGAAACGGCAACGAGGCTGTCAACTGGGATCACGCTGAGGACACGCGATGCGAATACTGCTGATTCAGCCACCCTACGATCTCTACGACGATGACGAACGTCAGGCGATGCCCCCGTTGGGTTTGGCTTATATCGCAGCCGCCCTCGAGCAGCGCGGCCATGAGGTCCAAATTGTCGACTGCGTTGTGGAGCGATTCGATAGCGTGGTGTCCATGCCGGATGGTCGCAGACGTCACGGGCTGGACGGCGCCGATCTGGTTCGCGAGATCCAAGCCTTCGCTCCCGGATTGGTCGGCATCTCGTGTTTGTTCTCTGCCCAGTCGCCGGCAGCGCATCATGTCTGTGCGCTGGTGAAACAAGTCAATCCGAATATCAAGACCATTATGGGCGGGGCACACCCCTCGGCTGTGCCGGAGGACGTATTGGCCGATCCGAATGTAGATATGGCGGCCATCGGCGAGGGTGAGCTTACCATGCTGCGCCTCGTCGAGTCTCTCGAGAAGGGCCAGTTTCCGCCGCCCGACCCGTCGGGTCTGGCATTTCGGTGCGACGGCCAGTTGAGCATCAACAAGCTGAATAAATATAACGATGACCTCGATGCGTTACCTTTGCCGGCCCGGCATCTGCTCAAGATGGACCGCTATTTCGCGTACCGTTCGCCTCACGGGGGCGTAGTCAAACGTCATCCCGTTACCAACATGATCACGTCGCGAGGCTGTCCCGCCCAGTGCACGTTTTGCAGTATCCATTCGGTTTGGGGCAGGAAGTTCCGTTGGCATAGCACGGCACGGGTCATCGAGGAAATGGAGCAACTCGTTAATGACTATGGCGTTCGCGAACTTCAGTTCGAGGACGACAATATCACACTACACAAGCCGAGAATAATAGAAATCTGCCAGGAGATGATCGACCGCAAGCTCGATCTGACCTGGACAACACCCAACGGAGTGGCCATCTGGGCATTGGATGAGAAAACGCTGGAGCTTATGAGGCAAGCAGGCTGCTATCATATCACGCTAGCCGTCGAGTCTGGTAGCCAGGAAGTATTGAAGAAGATTATCAATAAGCCGTTAGACTTGACGCGCGTTCATCCGATCATCAAAACTTGCAACAAACTCGGTATGGGGGTTTCCGCATTCTTTGTTGTGGGTTTTCCGGGTGAAACGAAAGCGGATCTCGAAAAGACGTTCGAGTTTGCTTTGAACCTCGACGTCGATCAAGCGAACTTTTTCACCGCCACCCCGTACCCGGGCACGAAGTTATTTAACGATTGCGTCAAAGCGGGTTTGATACCAACGCCTTGTGATTATACGAAGCTGCGGGTGGGGCGCCCGATCTTGAGTACATCAGAATGGACTGCCGCTGAACTCGGCGAGATGGTACGAGCCGCTCAAGCCCGTTTCTACCGCCGAACCGCCATTCGCCGGCCAGCGCGATTCCTGTCTACGGCTATTAGCAAGTTCCTTCGCGAGCCCAAAGTCACCATGAAGAAGGTACGCGACACGTTCTTGCCTGGCTTGCGCACAGGTGGGGATCTACCTACTGACGCTGCCCTTTCAACACCATCAATCGAATCGCGAGCGAACTGATCGAATCCGGAGCCGAAGGCAAATAGCCTTTTAATGTGGTTCTTCAGCAGAATCTGTGGGTAAACTGGGGCTCTGCCCCAGTCCCCGGG
>Ga0180433_10004404_pt1 | contig 19814 bp, 29 predicted proteins | sample SS_ome_8_FD_132980 | JGI IMG/M metagenome (GOLD analysis project Ga0180433, IMG submission 132980) | Hypersaline lake sediment archaeal communities from the Salton Sea, California, USA - SS_1_D_1 metaG | ecosystem: Environmental > Aquatic > Non-marine Saline and Alkaline > Hypersaline >... | reverse complement strand
GAGCATGACAAGGTGTTTAGAAGAAGACGATGACAAATCATCGTCATCGTCATCATCTGTTATTTTATCAACAGAGATGTCGTCTGGTACTACATCTCCATCGAGGATTTTTTTCTCGAGCTTGTCGAGTTTTTTTATTTTTGCTTTATATTTTCTACGTTTTATTTCAATGTCAGCTAATACTTTAGCGACACGTTTGTTGACTTCTTTTTTCGCCAACTGTTCTGGTGTTTTTTCTTCATCTGGCATTACGCCACCTCCTTTATTTCCTTACCACAATTCATACAGTATATAGATGACCCTATTAATGATAATCGTTTTTTGTTACAAAATGGGCAACGCCTTTTCCTGACTTCATCCCATTTCTCATAGAATTTTTCTCTTTCACGTTTTTTGATGTTTATGGCATAATCACAATTCATCGAGCAATGCTTATCGTTGTAATAGGAATACCCATAATCTTGGCAATAATAACACATAACATAATGTTTTTTCTTTTTTCCCATCAGAACCACTTATGGTATTGTGTATTCCTTAACCTCTCAATTGATATATCATAGAAATAATCACTGATTTCAAATCCTATGCATTTTCTATTCAGTTGTTTACATGCTATGGCAGTCGTGCCTGAACCTAGAAACGGGTCGAGTACTAGGTCGTTTTCTACTGATGAATTCCGTATGAATTTTTTTGTTATATTCAATGGTTTTTGTGTTGGATGAAAATATTCATCCCGCATTCTTTCTGTAAATACATTTGATAATCCTAACATGTTAAGCTTCTTTTTGCCTTTTCTGAAAAACAAACATTCTTCAATTTTTGAATTATAATTGTAGCCAAAACTGATATCCAGCGTTTGTCTTTCTTTGAGCCAGAAGAGGATACCTGAAAATTTGAATCCTGCTTCTCTCATTTCCCTACACCAATGCTCAATCTGTTTTTCACCTGACCAGATATAGATATGAGCGTTTTCTTTCAAAACCCTGTAAAATTCTTTACAGAAATAAGGATATTCAATCTTCATAGTATGATATCCTTTATCCCGTGCTATCTGTTTCTCTCGTTTATTATCAAGTGCAGAAAGTTCCTTACTTCTCTCACCATAGTTTACTTCATAGGGCGGGTCAGTAACGATAAGGTCTATTGTTTCCGATTCTAGCTCTTTAAATCCGTTTTTACAATCCACATTATAAATGTCCGGTTTCATTTTATGATAAAATCTCCTATAGAATTAAGGAACATTTCAGGTTGCATGGTTTCATCGCCAATATAGAGGTCTTTCGGCGTACCCATCATCAATCGATGATATTGTACTCCCCACTCACCTAATTGCTTTTTTGTTAGAGCTTCCCAATCATAACCGCTAGTAGAACCTCTGGCTGTTACAATGAAAACATTACAACCTAGGTCGTAAAGCATATTGAGCAAGGTAATCATAGCATAATCGGGCTCTGCGTTTTCATAATTGCCTGATTCGGTATCACATAGAGTACCGTCTATATCACACCAGATAGTAACCTGTTCTCCATCAGCTATTCGCTTTAAAGTTTTTTCAAGGAAGGGGGTTAGTTTCTGTTGCATGCGCTCATGTTTTCTGACATCCTGTAGAAGTTGTATAATGTCACCGTAGGTTTTACAATGTGATACTCCTAAAGCAATCTGCTGGTCGAATAGGCAAGGCGACATTCTAGATTCTTTTTCTGTAACATAGTTCCACATTATTTTCTACTTCCTTCGTATAATTCAAATGCAATGTAATGTTGTACTAGAGCATGAAATGATTCTACCAAAGGAGTGCTTTCGGCTGGAATATTGATACAGTAATCACAGACTTGTTTCATAGCTCCACCATCGAATCCAGTAAAAGCAATAGTTATCCCATTATTATTTTTTACGTATTCAATAGCCTTCATGAGGTTTTGAGACCATTTTCCTGCCTTATCAGTACCTTTCCCCCCATGAACGGAAATTGTGATAAGAATATCACCTTTGCAATAGAAACGCTCAATCTGTTGCACGTATAGTTCTTCCCAACCTTCATCATTGATAAGAGCAGTCATAAGTGATGGGTTATCAACGAGACTCATAGCCTTTATCTTGCCCATTTTAACTAAATCACATACGAAATGGGATGTACATCCAGCACTGCCACCATTTCCGGCAATGAATACTTGTTTTCCTTCGTCTCTAGCTTTTTTTAATACATTAATTACCTTATGGATATCCGCATCATTTCCTAATATTTCTGCTAATTGTGCTGCTTCTTCAAAATATCTCATCTTTCATTTTCCTCCTAAATAATTTTTATTTTATCATCATAGTATTCTTTACTATTCCTTTTATAGCAGGGAAAACAATAACGATGAATTCTTCCATCAATCTCCCATTTTACTGTTGCTGGTGCTTTACAATCCTCACACTTCATTGTTTCAACCCGAATAAAACAGCAATCCACAATAATAGAATTGATATCTTTTTCTTTGTCAGGCAAACAAGAAAGACTAAGGCAATTGCAAATGATAACAATCGCATATCTTTCATGATGCAAGAGGAGGGAGTTGAACCCCCGAATTATCCTTGGAAGGGATAAGGTTTACCGTTAACTTACTCTTGCTGAGATTGTGGGGCAGGGGCGATTAATCCGATGAGTGAAGGATAACTTGCGAAAAACGGAACCCTGCCTGTCCACCTCAACCAAAGTTATATCCATGACATAGGATATGATATTCAAGGGAATTCTCCCTTTCTGCATCCTCTATAGCTTCTTTTTCTAATTCCTCTTTATGATTCATTTTTTCTTTTCCTCGAGTTTGTGGGATAGGAACAAAATTATATGATGGAGTAGACTGGTGATGCCTTGAGTACAATTTTTTCCTATCTTTCCACCTCACAATATTTTTTGTACAAATCATCGAATATGGTCGGGAAACATGCATGACATAATTTGAGCATTTGTGTTGCCATTTCTCGTATTTCCCATTGTGCGTCAGGAGCACATCGTAATGTAAAGAAATGGAGTAATTCTCTAGCATTCATAGTGATTAAAATGTGTGTAAAATATCCTGGTGGTAAAAGATAGCGGGCATCTTCCATCGGAACGCCTTCTTCCATAAGGATATTGTAATTTTCGTAAGCCTTCTCAATCATTATTTCATACAAACCTACCAATTTATTGTTTCCATATCTTTCTTGACTTATCTTTTCAATTGAAGGTGGTCGTACATAATCAACGGCACGTGGTTTGGCATGTCGGTTACTCATTTGAAGATATGATGCTATTCGGTGTCGAACTAATTGGTGCGTCAAGCACCGTGATATTTCGGATACATGAAATGTAAATTTGATATGCTCAAACACGCCTGTATGACCCCATTTCATGAGGTCACGGCACATATCATCAACGGTTTTGTTTTTGCTTGTCCATATGGTTTCTTTTTCATTGCTTCTCGTTCCATGAGCTAATGAAATGAGCGGTTCATAAAACGATGGTGATGTTTTATCTAAAAGTGATACTTCCATTAATCTTCCTCCAAAATAGGTGTATATGGGTCACCATAATTTTCAAATAAATAGCTTATTTTTTCTTTTAATTCCCTCACACAATCATCACATAAGTCCCAGTAATAATCGTTATTATGATTTTTATAAAATCTAATGTATGTCTTGTTGGGAATACGGATTCGTTTATGACAATGGTCACAGCATATAAATTCCAATCTAAGCCTCCATTAATTTTACACCTTCTCTATCAAATTTGAAAGGCATTTGTTTCAATCCTAATTTTTCCATAGCAGAAACAAATTCCCAAGACTTTTTGTCTGGGTCTGGATGGTAGAACATAAAGAAACCAGCACCTTGTGTTGCTGCTCCCATTACTTTACCGCCAAGAGCTCCGTAGTCTTTGGCTGTTTGGTAACATTCATCAATAAAGGGTGTAGTTGCGTCAGGTGCGTAGGCTTTTTTGATTTGCCAATGCTCATCAAGAAGATATCCGAATTTATCGAGTTCAAAATTTTCTAATGCTTGTCTTGTCAACAAACCAATTTTTTTGATTTGATGCATTTTTGATGTCATATCCATGTCTTCTTCTTTCAATTTGATATCCTGATTTGCCAACGCATCGGCTGCTCGTTTTTCTCGTTTTTTACCAGTAAAAAATATGTAAAGTTTCTGTTCAAGGTCATTCATTATCAAATCTTCATCTGTAAGATGTGTAATTGATACTTTTCCGTTAGTATGAAAAGTATATGCTTTTACACCACCTTGAGAACAAGCGTATTTGTCTTGTTTACCTTCGTGTTCCTTCATGATGTCTAATTCGATATGACAAGCGTCTTGAGCTAATTGTCGTTTGGATGGCTGAACCAAGTTATGATGATATAAAGTATTAAGAAGAGCGATAAGAAAAGCACCAGAAGAACCTAATCCTGTTCCTGACGGAATATCAGCAAGTGATGTTATTTCAATTCCTTTTTGAATGTGTAAATATTTGATGGCTTCTTTGATAAGTGGATGTTGTATGTCTTCTACTTCTTCAGCGATTTCTATTTTGGAATATTTCAATGAATAATTATGCCAAAATTGATGATTAGCTCCGACATATATGTATTTGTTAATTGCTCCTGAAATTAAGAAGCCTTCATGTTTTTCATAATATGAAGGCAAATCTGTTCCTCCACCTCCTAGCGTAATACGTAGAGGTGCCCTTGATATTATCACTTTCCTCACCTTAAATTACCAGATTGAATTCTTCTCTTATAATTTTTTTGTATGGAAAGGATTTGTCCTTATCAAAAGGAATGCTTGGATATTTATAATTCCAAGCGACCCATCGTATTTGTGTTTCTATAATTTCTTTCCTTTCCATTAATTCTTTTAATTTTTGTGTATAGTCCTCTTTATCCAGTATCCTCACCACCAGTATCATACACAATATTGATAGTGTTATTGTTTGGTTTAAAGAACGCTTGCTCTTGATGCATCGTGCAATTGGTTGCTGATATGGTTATCTGATAATTGTCAGGAATGATATCATCCCAATGGAAAGTATTGTTACCTGCAACCAACGGTTCCGTAAACTCGTGATACATGTATGTCGTACTTTTGATTGTTAATGTGGCATCATAAGTGTAGTTTTGGCATGATAGGTTAGCGTAGGTTTCGTTGAAATACACATTCATATCAATAGATGATGTGTTGATATGAAACTCAACAGGCGGTTCTGTTCGAGGTACCTGTCGTGTTGCTTCTTCTTCAGATACAGGCGTGATTGGTATAAGTCCTGTAAGATTGTTATTTCCGACATATATTTGTAAGCTAACATTGCCTGCTGGTGCTAAAACTGAAAAGTTGCCGTTTTCCGTGATGTCGTATGTTTTTGGTATATTGTATTGGTCGAATACTACAACCTGTGTTCCATCGTAGCTTTGATTTTCATCACCAAGAGTTACTGTTCCATTGATAGTTGCTCCTTCATAATAGGTCAGGATTGCTAGATACGGTGATGAATATGATAGAGCCCAATGCTTCAGAAAATAGCCAGGAATACGGTCACGTGGAATACTGCCATCACTGACTGGTTGCCCGATATATGCTTTGTAAATCATGGTGTTGTAAAAACCATCTTTCCGTGACATTTTCGGTTCAAAATTCCTTGACAACATTTCCGTTTCACTCATTTCTTCGATTTCCTCTAATGTAAATGAGTTTCCTGTGTTGATGTCAGTATACGTAGTGATGTAATAATCATCTTCACCTGTTGAATATCCATGTGTTCCTCTATCAGCAAGGAATGGGAATACAGAGAAAATTTCGTACATATCACGATATTCAACACCGTAATATTTGATGTTATATCCAGTTGCATCCTTGATATCCATATACATGTTTACGATTTGTTCTTCAGTTAGGTTCTCGGTCATAATACGGCAGACATCATGATACTTGGCATTTTCATCTGATACGGTCAATATGGTGTTCCCCCATTCAGGTGCTGTTAGCTGTTTGTAGGAAGGAGAACTCTTTGGGTTCTCTATGTAATTGATGATGTCTTGCGCCGGATAAAATGATACATTATAGGTACTTGTTACGTTTCCGTTTTCATCTTTTATTTCTCTTGTTTCATTGTAAGGAGGCAAGTATACCCGATACACATCCTTAATATCTTCAGGCATACTATTTCCTTCTATGGTGCCGTCAGTACAACGAATAATCATGACACAAATTGCTTCGCCTTCGGATTTTGCGATATGGAAATTAGCTGCAGGCTCAATTCCAGATTGGTAATTGTCCGCTACTGCGGGATGCCCTGACATGGCTGCGGTGTAAAATCCGTAATCCCACCAAGCCATCAAGGCTGGTCGGTCTTTTTCAAGAGGTATTTCGGTATCTTGTAATGATAGCCAATACAAGCCGTCTGCCCAATAGTACTGTTGGATAAGGTTATTGCCCCAAGCACCAATGAAGCCTTCCCCGAATACCTCTTCATCCATTTCTGGTGGCACAGAAGCATCGAGGGCTAGATATGTATTAGGAACTACTAAAGCAAAAATAGTTACACCTATGATAGTAACTTGAGTTGCTTTCATACCACGTAAGGCTTTTACAAATCCTAATTGTTCTATGTTAGATTTCAGCTTTTTCAAATCAACCTTATCCATCATTAACATAATGAAATAAGCTGTAAGAATAGCCATATACGGAACTAATTCGTTAAGAAAACGGGCTGCTACAGTTGTAAGCCAAAAGTTGGCACCGAAGATACATATGATAAGGATGTGCTCTGGCTTGAATTTTTCTTTGTATGTTTGGTAGAGGAAAATGATAAATCCTACAAGACACAACCAATACAAAGCTGGTCCAAACGACATCACCGTAGCACTCAATTCCGAAGTAGCTGCCTCACCGATTGTAAGAGAAACTTGGCTTCCATAAATACCTTCACCAAAAATGACATTTGCAAAGCCTCGAATGGTACCTGTGACTTGTATAATGCCTACTTGAACGAGCCATAGGAATGATAAACCAACTCCTCCCATTACAAAGGTAGTTGGTATTGTGATGAGCCAAGGAAAATTGATTCTTTTTAATACTAGGTAATACAGAAGCACACCAAATGAAAAAGCCATCGTTAGGAATGGGTAATGAAATGTTCGATTAATCATCATCATATATGGTAAAGAGATGATGAAAGCAGTAGCAAGCATAATTGATACTTTTTCACATGGAACCATATCATATTTTGTTCTCAGTATGTTAATGAATACATAAAACACTAAGAAAATACAAAATATTAGGAATATAACCTGTGCTGCAACCCAAGTCATCTGGATGGCTCCCATAACCACACCAGCAGATATGGCATAGAAATATCCACGTTTATCCTTCGTTTTCAACGCCTTTATAAATAAATAGAATGTAAGCGTAAACAGAAGTAATAGAAACGAATCGTGGTCAAACAAAGAAAAGCTAGAACCATGACCGGAACCGATATGTATCGGTATCAATGCGATTAGAAAAGCTGAAAACACTCCGACCTTTCTACTGAATAGCTCTTTTCCAATTCCATACACAGGAAATATCAATAGAGCTCCATAGATGGCTGGTAAGAATAACATACACCAACCGAGTGCATCGAGAACTGGCATTCCTGAAACAGTATTTACGAATAAAGCAGAACTCACCGCTATCATATTGAAAAACGGAGGACGGGAGCCCTTATCACCAACAGGATAGTTTAGAAGTGGGTCTTCATCGACTACATATGGGTAGTATCCTTTTTCCAATGTTTCCTCACATGTTCTCATATTATAATAGGGGTCAGGACCTGATAGATAAAATTTAGTACCTAACGTGTCACCGTCTTCATTATACGCTCCGCCTGACGTATAATTGAAATAGCTATTCATAAACAGAACAAGAAACATTATTCCCACAAGAGTTATGATTGTAACTGTCCTCTTGGTAAGAAATGTTTTTTTTCTTGTTTCATGTATTGGTTCTGATTTAGGTTTACTAACAACCTTCTTTTGCTTTTGCTTCACTCTCTTCCGAGCCATTTTTACTTTCCTCCAACATTCTTTGATATTCCCAAAATCGTTCTATATAATCTTTAAACCACACCGGGTAAAAACGAATAATCATGATACCTATTACAAGTAGCCCTACTAATCCTCCTATGATTGGGGCATAGACTGATTGGCTAAACAAACATGGCACCACTAAGCTGGCTATAAAAAATAAGCCAAATACTACGCTGTAAATGATTACTCTTGCTTTTGTTTTATTATCCATTATTCCTTCCATTACGACAACACTTCCTTTATTTTCGTAGCCAGCTTTTCTCCAAATCCTTCCACATCCATTATTCGGCGAGTCGGAGCTCTCGCTATCTCAGATATAGAATAATTAAAATGTTCTAGCAGTCGGGTTCCTTTCTTTGCTCCAACGTTTGGTAGCCGACTGATGATATCTAATTTTACCTCCTGCGGACTTGCCTCACGGCGTACAGGAGCTTTTTTCTTTCCCCGCCTGATGGGACTGTATTCTTTTACAGGGTTTTTTAAATCATAGAATTTTTCTATAACACGACATGTAAAAGGAACATATAATCTTCCGACAAACATCACAGTAACTTGATGTCGTGCCATAATTGATGCTAGAGAACCAGCAACAACTTTCGGATTGGTTCCCTTGTTTTTCATAATGAGGTCGGTAAGACCTTCATATTCAATGAAAAGGAAAGGATGAATGAAATTTTGTTTTAATTCTATAAGTTGCTTTTCCAATTGTTTGTTGTATACAGATTCCATGTAATCGGTATATTTCCTTTCAATACCGACCAAACAATCTGGTGTGTGAACATCACCTGAAATATTTTTTCCAACTTCTATACCAGTAATCAAAGGTGATTTTCCGCTTGATAAAAATTTTTCAAAACGGGGTATTACCTCTGTTTCTCTATAGTCCACAAGCAATTTCATTCTACACCTCCAAAGATACTATTGAGTCCTTGATTATCCAAACCAATGGATGGATGGTATGGATACAAAAAAAAATTAAGGGTGGATAAAATCAAGGATATCTCAGCATAATCAGAAAGCATTTTTATCTTCTCCTTTTGAAACTACAATTCTCACACAAATGTCCATATGATTTCTCCAAAAATGAGCACTTAACTGGTCTAGGTTTTATCGTTCTTATTTGATAAGCCGTTTTACTTGGTCGATATCTCGTCCAATTACAATTTTTGATAAAAGCATTGATAGCTATATCTGTGTATTGAAGATGTTTTAACCAAGCCACTAACTCGATACGCTCAAAATGAGTAGGATGTGAATTCTTAGCTATCTCTTGTAAACATGGTAATCCAAGTGCAGGGATATGAGGGACTTTATTTCCCAACCGCTTGATTTTTAGTTTTATTCTATCATCAGGTTTTCTCGGTATAATCTTAAAATTTTTGAACTGATGGGCTATCGATGTAAGTGATATATCACTGACTGGCGGGTTTGGCACAATCCCTGGCTCTTTAACAAGCTTAGATATGTATTTGCATCCTTTGTCGAATTCTTCGTTTGTTAGATATCGGCAGTACATTCCGTTTCCTTCTAATTCTCCTGTTTCCTCATTTGTACGTAAATATCTTGATGTTGGATATCGAATCAAAAAACGAGTTCTACCATATGTTGGTGAATCGAAAGCTTCCAGACCTATTTCCTTGGAAAGTCGCATTTGAATCGAATACATAAGGTTTGAAACATCGACCTTATCTTTTGGTGTAAAAAGAGTGATGGGTTTGAATAAAAGAAAAGCATGAAACCCTTTCCCGCCAGAAAAACACTGGATGACAGGGATATCTCTTCTATAACACCAATCACTCAATTTTTTTACATTCCTCCAAGGCATTCGAATACTGAAATAGGAATCGATATCAAACAGCAGATTGTCGATTATTGGGGTATTTTCATCTTTATAACGAAACGGTGAAACAAAGAAAGGTACCTTTCCTTTGAACATTCGTTCAAAATTATTGAAGGCAAACTGTGTTTCGACCCACAATTGGTTGGGGAAACCCATGTAACGTGGAGTTTCGTTAAACATGAAATCCCTTATATCGACATTATCTCCTCGATAGCAACAGAATCAGCAGACCCACTCATTGGATTGCCATGTACATACGCAGTTAATTTGGTTAATGCTTCATTCAAGGAAGGAGCAACTACTATGAAACGTTGAAGTAGCTGTTCTTCCTTCATGATAGCAACCATGTATGTGTTATAACTGCGTGATTGAGGAGGCGATTGTGTTGTGTGTTGTTGTTCCTCTTTTCTCAATCCAAGACCCATTCTATTCCTCCACAGAAGCTTTTTCCACGTTGTTTGCATCTCTTGCGAAAGCAAGCAGGCATCTATCATCACAAATATGGACTTCAGAATCCAAGCAAAGCATATCATCGCCTTCCTCAAATTCATTGCCACATTGGTGACATGTATCTACCGTATTACCACAATAGGAACACTTCATCTAGTCTTCCTCCACATATGGGGGTAGCAAGACACCTAGAATGTAGTTATCGTTTTCCTCATAAAACCAAGCTGGAGTATCATTGTTCAGTTGAATGTGGATATTCTCTCTGAAGGTATCACCGATTTGTTGTACTCCGAAGGTGTAGATTGATTTTAACTTCGAGCCAGAAACGATTTTACCTTCAGGTTCCCAAACCGTGTTATCGCTGGTATCATGTAAATCACCTACTCTAACAATCATCTTTTTGTTTTCTACAAGAAAAGTATAGTATTCCGTTTTCAATGGATTAGCATCTGCTATGAAAGCTTTAAAGTCATCAAGCTTCATTTCCAAGTGAACATCGAGTTTTATCTTATCGACACCTTCACCCATAACAGGCACATCTTCCTCGGTTTCAAATGGTAAACCTTGAATAATATCTTCCTCTGGTTCTCTGGTGCTGAGATTCACTTTTTTCTTGCTTCCAATGATACGAAGCTTGTTTCCTTCTGTCTTTACCTGTACGACATCCTTTGCGGGCATTGATTTAATCAATTTCAACGCCTTTTCTACATCGAATTCAACAGTCTCGTCCTTTCCATCAATAGAATTGAAGAACCCTTTGTTAAACTTAATAAAACGTAGGGCTCTTGCATGGGAATCCTTTTGAATGGAATAGAGCGTGCCTTCCGTAGTAGTTGATATTACAGCGGAAGGATACACATTGACGAGTAATAGCCTTTCAAACATCTCTATTAGTTTTGATTGTTCTACTTCAAAATTCATTATTATTTACACCTCCCATTCATCATCATCTGATGATTTGGGTTCATCTTTTGCTTCTGTTTTTTCTTCTGTTTTTTCCTCTTCTACCTTTTCCTCCGATGGTTTTTCCTCCTTTTTCTCCTTCTTTTTTGGAGGAGTGATTCCTGCCTGCATTTCTATGTCTGTGATTTTGGAAACACAATAGCCTTCATCCTCCAATCTATCACAACAGTCACGATGCGTTGAGTAGCCGTTTTTTCCGGTTATTTTTTGTTCGCTGTATAATCGAGTGTAGCCTGTAAGTTTGAATGGCTTCATGAAAAAATCATTTCCTTTATGCGAAAGGTAAAGAACTGTGTCTACTCTGTGAATGTTATCCTTTTCACCAGCGGGTCTCCAACGCAGTGCAGAAAATATAGAATCTTCATTGTCTTCCTTTTTTACTTCAGAAGTAAATATGACGTTGAAGGGCATCTTTTTTATCTTATCAATCCAATTAAAGTTATGATAAAACTTGATTGTTACCCAATCCTTGTATCCTTCCAAAGCTTGATAGGCAGTTTCCTTTCCTGCTTTATCCTTGGAATCCATCATGGCTTTAACTTCTTGTCGTTTTGTAGCCATAAGGTCGGCAAGTGATTCGCCGAATGCCTTTCTGGAATAGTAGTCTTGTGTAAAACGCCAGCTTTCTTCCAATAACTCGATTATAAGCCAACCGAATTTTCCTGTTTTTTTGTAGTGTTCTTTCAACTTCTGTTCGGCTACAGCAGTTGATGATACCATCTCTTCGTAGGTGTTGATAGGAAAAACAAAAATGTTATTGAGAAATTCTCTAGGTATCAGGTTTTGTATTTTTGTAATACCTGTACTCCTATCTGGATAAACTATACACATAAGGAGGTTGTCTTTCTCAATTCCTTTTTTATCTTTTAGGTACTTGAGGACACTAAGGTAGAATGATGTTTTTCCAGCACCGCTTTCACTGAATAAAAGCATTTTTTCTGTGTCGGCTGTTTCTTGGATGAAATCGGTCATGGAAATAGGAGTGATGAGCTGTTGTTTCCATAGGTCTTGCTCATCTGTTTCTCCTGCCACCCTTTTCTTTACGACCATCTAATCCCTCTTAGATTTCAAAGTCATCCTCTTCTTCAGCAGATTCGGTCTCTTCCTTTTTATTTGCTGATTTTTTGGCTGGCTTTTTAACTGGTTCCTCATCTTCTTCATCATCCAAGTCTATATCCACTTCTTCTTTCCCCACAGCTTTGACGACGATTGATTTTGGCATAGCGTATTTGGTCGGCTTGATGAAATGATGAGTCCAACGGGTATCACCAGTGTCTTGATTGTGTTGTACAGTACCTCCAAATCGAAGGATAGAACCTTTTGCCCACTCGACCTCTTCAGGGCTGACAAAAATGGTATAACTTCCTCCTACAACGGATGAATCCATGATATCGTATCTGCCATATTCCTTGTTATTAGAGCCAACACCAACCTCAGCACCAATCACAGTTGCTTCTATGATTCGTAGGTCGGTAGTAGTTTCACTTGCATGTATATCCATAGAACCGATTGTTACAAGATAGCTCTTCAAATTTGGCTCGATTTCCGATTTGTAAAAATCATCAAATTTTGGAATATCGTCTTTTGATTCGGTAAAGGTTGCCCTATCTGATGTAATTCCTACACCCCAACAGTACTCTGTCTCAATTAGCTTAGAGCGGTATACTTTTCCTTTCTCCAGTTTTTCAAGATTCTTTGCTCCATCTCTCCAAAAAGTACCCGCAGCGTAAGTAGGCTCACCTAGTTCCTCATCTCCTGACTCGTTTCGGTTAACTTTTCTTGCAATAGCTATGAGTTCTCCAACATATGTTGGCTCTCCTTTGACCTTTATCTGTCTGGGTCTTGGAACATTTACAACCCGAACTACGTAGTCAACTGCATTCCCAGTCATGGAATATTGTCTATAAATGAGAGCCCACGCATAACGAATCTTGAATTCCTTTTTTTCTTCCTCATCACCCATAGCGAGGATAGTTTCGTCTGTTTTCAAAAGCTCTTTCATCTGAGCAAGTAAATCCTTTGAAGGGACTTTTGTATGCTCAGACAACTGCTTCATAGCACTTTTAATATCGTCTGGTATCTTTGCCATTTACCATCTTTCCTCCTTTACATTATATCTCTTATTTTTTTCACGTAAATTACACCTTTCCCGCCTGTTCCGATAATCTTTTTTTCAAAGAATTTATCCATCTCAAGCTCTTCGTAATTTACGTTTTCTAAATCTCCGACAAAATCAGATTTTTCCAGCTTACTAAGGTAGATGTCTGCCGTTTCAGCAGAACAGTTATCCCACTTAGAACGCAGGTTTTCAATCATTGTACGCCTTCGCACCCATACTTTATATTTGATGAATTTTTTCTTGTTCTGCCGGATTAATCTGTCATATTCAGCTATTGAATCACGAATGATACGGTGCCTTTGAGCCCGCTCATCGGCTGATATAACTAATAATGACTCTAAAACAACGATAAGGTTTTTCCAAATAATCAAGTAGTACATTCTAGCATAAAGAATATCATGCATGGTAAGTTCGGTTCGTAAATCAATCAAAGCACTATGAACCGCAAGTTTCATCAGGTTTTCATATAGCCTGCTTACAAAGTGTTCTAGTTTATCTCGTGCCTTGGGACTTGCAGTTAAAATCATAGCTGAAAGCTTTTCTACGAAGTTGATAGCTGATTCATGAACCTCATCGGGTATCTTTACACAGATTGGCTGTTTTTGGAATTTCTTTATGATGTATTTTAACCGAACAACGATGTCATCAAATTCTTTCTGATAGTCTTTGCTATCCTCTTTATTTATATTCTCAGATATTTTTTTGATAACTTCCAATCGGTCTTGTAACGTGACGTTTTCAAAAATAGGAATAACACGGTCTATGAAACCTGTTTTAACCAATTTATCCACTAATTTATCAGGCGGATAAGTCATTAATAAAAAAGAAGCGTGAGGTTTGAATTCAATATTGAAAGCACCTAGTTTTTTATCAATCTGACACGACCCATCTTCCAAAGCATTCATGGTGATTTGCATATAGGTCATGTTCTTTTTTGAAAAATCAGTATTAATATCAAAAAGAACGGATGCTTCCTCCATTCCAACGATATCTGAATCATACAATAATCCATAAACAACCGTGTTCTCTTTTGTACTATTATCATATTGGATTGTACCTACCAATCCCGCATCGGTTGATTCAGTTAAAGAATTAAAATTAAGACCAACAGCCTCGGCGATATCCTTGATTATTCCGTAGCCTGCACCTTTCCCTGTACCCTGTGGTTTAATCAATAGAAGATGAACCCTGCAATCAATCTTACGCTTTCCAGACCTGTAGTGTACATTTTTCAAAGCCTGACCGATGATTACATGAAGAGCAATTCGACCATACATTTCATTTTTTATAGAAAACGATTCAAAAAATTTGAGGTAATCATTGATGAAGTTCTCCCCAAATCTTTCAGGTGACATATCCATCTACGAGACCACCTGTAAAATCCAGTCAAGCTTCAACAAAATAGTTTCGTTTTTTTCTGTTACAATAGTTATAGACTCATCAGTTAATTCTTTTAGTACTCCACGCCAGTAAAATGGTCTATCTTTACCATACATTCTGTGTGGAATAGCAACTGTCAATTCCTGTCCAATAAATCTTTCTAAGCTTTCTTTCTTCATCTCTCCTCACCATAGAGATGAGATAGCGATTGAGCGAGTTTACGATAGAGGGATTACAATCATAAATACACGTTTTTTCAATCAAATACCTCACCACCTGAAGTATAAATCTTAAATTCCACCATGATTTAAGATTTGGAGAAATGGATATGAAAACAGGGCTTATAAATCTTTTTAAATTATGCAATTTTTATTTATTGTATACCTGAAAATAGAAAAGCAAGGACAACATAAATGATTACTCCTATCAAAGCAAAAATGATACATATTTCATCAAATCTTAGTTTCATTATATCCCATATTTTGATAAATTTGTAGGTTCTTTTCTTTCGAATTCAATAACCCACACAAGGTCGTTTTTTTGTTTCCATTCTTCGAAGAATTCTTCTGGCGTTTTCCCCATAATCTTCAAGTTATGTTGACTCATCCAAAGTAATCCTTCTTTTTCAAAATCCTCTTCAGAAAGCTCGCTAGTTCTTTGTTGATAGGGGTCTTTTGTGATTTTCAAATGCCCTATTACTTTTCCATTTCGAAACGGGAGTTTATCATAAGCAGAAATGAGCATGTTTTTGTGAAACTTCTCTGCGTGTGATGATTTCCAGTATCTTCTGGTCATCGTTTTAGCTCCTTTTAGAAAAGGTTCGGTTGTCCACGAAAATGATATAAAAAGGCTCATAATCTTGTTTCATCAATAGCTTCATTTAAAGCTTCGGCTTGTTCTTTTTTCATCGTTGCAGTGACCATTGTTCCGTGTTTTGTAATGCCTACAATTATCCAATCTTCTGATTCACAAAACGGGCAATGCAACTCACGAACTAATTCTTCGGTTGTATCAATCCAACGCATGTTTTCCTGCAAAACTTTACATTCCTCTCGTTCTGGGCAAAATTTTAGATTATCAAATGAATCCTTTAAAGCAACAGCTTTCATTGCGTAGATTGTTCCTTCCTTGATGCCTTTCAATAATGGGTCTTCTTTTTTTTCCACAAATATCATTTCTCCACAATAATGGTATACAGGTTTGGTCTTGCGTTCAATGATTCATAATGAATAATATAGCCTTCCTGCACGTATTTGTTTAGTTCGGTTTCAAGATTTTTAGGACCACCTGTTGATATTACTTTGATTTCCTTTCTAATGAATGGCTTTTCTGTTTTAATTACCGTTTCTTCTTCAATAATGACGTTTCCTGAAGGTTTTGTTTCCATGACTTGGAAAGGCAGTATTTGTCCCAATGATGTAATATTTGGAATAATAACTATATCACCTTTGGTTACTGGTCTTTTTCTAAGATTTCTGTTTAATAATATGTTAATATCTTCTCCTAATTGTACATTATGTAGAGGAGCTACCGTTATTTCTTTTGCTTTTTTTGTCGTAGCTTTCTTTATTGTAACTTCATCACCTACACATACACCAGCATTTTCTCTAGTGAATTCATCGATTCGTATGATTCCTTTTCCTTCATCATTCGGATGAGAACGCCACACGACAGCAACCGTTTTACTATTACCAGTTATTTCAATGATGTCACCAATGTTTAGATTGAGTTTCTCTCTTGTATCTATGTCAATACGTGCTCGATTATAACAAATATCCATATTAAAAGCAATGTCAACTTTTTGTTTCATGTTTTTCCCTCGTTATTTTTTGGGGTTTTTGTCGAATGAGACCGCATTTCTCACATTGTTCTACTATAAATCCTTCACTGCTCCACGATTTTTGTTTCCATTTATGAAATATACAAACCATTATTACACCGTTAATTCTATCCAATTTTTTGAACCACAATTACGACAGGCACCACCGCCATCTGTAGGACAGCAAAAAAGGTGCTGACAATCATTACACCAACAATTAAAACCCATTTTTGATAATGCAACTTTCATATCTTGTGGTATTTTTTCTACTTGCGCTCTCGTTATCATACAAAATCATCAAGTCTTCTTTGAAATCGTTGTTTCCTTATTTTTTCTTTAGCACATACATCATTCCAATAACAATGTCCCATTATCATATAGGTAATAGCGAAAAGTAAAGCTACAAATCCAACATATTGTCCTTTTCCATATATGAATAAAATAAGAGCGCCGATACTGTGTACGGATATTGTCATTAGCGTTAAAAACATAAATGTTCTAAGATAATTAATCAAATTACTCCCTCACGATATGGTCAAGGTCTTGCCATCTATCATGTTTGAGTGTTTTCATTTTTATAATACATGCTTCACATATAGAGATTCCTTTCGTTCCGAGGTCTCCGTCAAACCAATCTTCATCTTTACATTTGCAAGTCTTTTCACATATATCGCATTCTCGCTCACCGACATCATCGGTTTTTGATGTTGTTTTTGTTAATTCCAACGGTATTATTACTTTTATCATATTCCTCACATCCAATCTACATTTAATGTTGTTTGTTCTGGTTCTTCAGGTTGTTTTTCTAAATGAAATGTCTTTCTTAATTTTTTGATATGTTGTTGTAAATGTCTTTCCATATTATATTTTGATATGTATTTGTTGCGTGATGATTTCGATAGTTCCCATTCGATTGAACGAATACATTGCTCAAGATTGTATTGTTGCTCTTGAAATTTTCTTAAGTATGTTCTATCCCCTATGAATTTGTGAGTATATCCGCTGTCATCATCATACATATCATCACATTGATAGAAACGTTCACATTTCGGACACGTAGGGTGATATCCGCAATTACGACAAATGAGAACTTTGTGGAAATTGTAATACATATATTGCGAACCGCATTTAGGACAGGGGTCACCAGCTTTCATAGTTGTTTTTTTCTTTGTCTTTTTTATTGGTATTGATTCTTTATCAATCTTCAATTTTTGTTCCGCAGTTTTCATAATATCACCTATATGATGATGTGCATAATTGACGATTGATGTGGATTTGTTTATACGCAATGGTATCGTTTCTTTTTGGTTTTTTGTATAATACAACACCTTGTTTTCTTTTTTCAGCTAACTTATCAGTTTTTGGAAACAAACAAGGAAGCATGCTAAAATCAGTTAGTTGTTCAATTTGTTCTGAAACTAATATAAAATCTAAAAAACTCACGATGAATCACCTTTAACGAAATCTCCTAACTCAAATTTTTTATTGAAGTTTTTTACATCTTCTTCTGACATTACGCCATCATGTATTTTGTACATATGTTTTTTCAGTTGTTTGTAACTTTGATATTCCTTTGGACAGAAGGGGCAACGTAATTTCATGTTATCATTCCCATAGCATCCAATATTTTATACATTTTATCATAATCGGCTAGCATATCAAAAAATATAATGAGGATAGCAATAATTATAGCGATTGAGCAAATGGATATGATGCGCCATACCCAGATATTATTCCAAATCAGTTCCTTCAGATTCATGTGTTACCACTATTATCTTTTTTCCATATTTTTCAAGTTGACCTACGATATCTTCTAGTGTTGGTGTTGGTATTTTTCCTTCCATTTCATCAAGGAGTTGTTTGGGATTAACGAATTCATGGCTATACACTGGTCGATGGAGAACTTCTGATACTGCTTTTTTGAATGCTGAAAAATCCATACAACAGCGTTTTTGGTTGAGTTGGAAATATGCTTGTTTTTCATATGTCCAGTTTTTCCATTCTCCTGATGATGCTAACGCAATTGCTTCTTCACGAGTTAATTGTTTCATGTCATCACTTCTTACATGAGCATTCGGTACAAAGGAATCCTCGATTGATAAATTTTTTATGTTTACATTTTTTGCAAGTACCCCATAAAGAAACCAAGTCATCATCTTCATCGAATAGTTGTTGTAGATAATGATATTCTTTAGCGGGGGTCTTTCTATCTTCTTCAGTAAATGTTGTAACAGTATAACCCTCACTAATAAGAGCTTCACGAATGTCGCTATACTGGTCTAGCGGAAAAAACCAAGCTTTTTTCTTTTTATGCCAGATGCCACTTTGTTCACGCATGATATTTACGATATCGTTATTATACGTAAAAGTAACCTTCAGATTTTGGGATGTTTTGGTAAGCCTTATTGGAGGTTGCATTATTCCACCCGTATAAAAACCGTCACCTCACCTGATGGCGATGTTCCTATCGTCCTTGAATTGTCAACTACAATATAATAATTTCCTTTTTTCAAAGAAATCTGTTGATGATATTCTTTTGTATTGAATTGTCTAAGGTCGGTGGATATATCATCATCCCATCTATCCTGAAATTGTAAATGTTGTGTATAATCTCCATATTCCTCGGGTGTCATTATGGCAACATCAATTGTACTGCCTTTTTCAACTGATACATCGATTTTTATGGAATCTACATTTTCATACTTATGAAACCACATTTCATTTTCTTGGATAATATATGTATTCCCTGCGGGAAAAACAAAACGGTTGATAGCTAGATAACCTATCCAAATAGCGAATAGAATAATAGCTATAGTAATGATGATGTTAATTTTTTTCATTTTCCTTTTCCTTCTTGATTTGTTTTAAAGCAAGGTTGTTATTTGATACAAGGAGTGAAAATAGATACCATGATATAATAGATATAAGAAAAAAACCAGCTATACCTACAATGATATACATCATGCCTGCAACGAGTAAAGTACTGATAACGCCTATCCATAATAAGAAATCTATTTCTTGGCGTTTTTTGATATCCATGTCTTGTTGGATATATTTTTTAGGGTTCAATTAATCCCGCCTTCTACGTTCTGGATGTCGGCATTCATCAGTTCGATTACGACCTCTTCCGCCGTTTTTCCATCCGCTTTGAGAACCGTCTTT
>Ga0180433_10004403_pt1 | contig 19819 bp, 18 predicted proteins | sample SS_ome_8_FD_132980 | JGI IMG/M metagenome (GOLD analysis project Ga0180433, IMG submission 132980) | Hypersaline lake sediment archaeal communities from the Salton Sea, California, USA - SS_1_D_1 metaG | ecosystem: Environmental > Aquatic > Non-marine Saline and Alkaline > Hypersaline >... | reverse complement strand
GCTCGGGGTTGCTTTAAAGCTGTTCAAGCTTGGTATGCCGACCGTGGGCATCCCGAAAACAATCGATAACGATCTGGGCGGCACCGACTATACTTTCGGTTTTGATACGGCGGTCAACATAGCGACGGAGGCCATAGACAGATTGCATACCACTGCGGAATCGCACCACCGTGTGATGGTGGTTGAGGTCATGGGCAGGCACGCAGGTTGGATAGCCGTGCATGCCGGTATCGCGGGGGGCGCTGATGTGATTCTGGTGCCCGAGAAACCCTTTTCGGTGGATGACGTATGTGCTCTGATCAAGCGCCGGCACGACCGCGGTAAGAGCTTCAGCATCGTAGTCGTTGCGGAGGGTGCCAAGTTCAAGCATGAGGGAGACATCGACGGCAGCCTTATCACACAGGACGTTGAGATGGATGATTTCGGACATGTGAGACTCGGAGGTATAGGAAACATCCTGGGCAGAGAGATCGAACGCCAGACGGGCTTCGAGACCAGGGTCTCGGTCCTGGGTTACGTCCAGCGGGGAGGTACGCCCACCGCCTTCGACAGGGTGCTTGCCACCAGGTATGGCGTAAGGGCTTGTGAGCTGGTTGAGCAGGGCGATTTCGGCAAGATGGTTGCCTTGAGGAGCAACCAGATAATCTCAATCGACATGGAGGAGGCCCTTGCTATCAAACTGGTGGATGAAGACTTATACGAAATAGCTTCCATCTTCTTCGGTTAGGAGAGAGACTGTTATGCCACTGGTAGACTCTAAGGAAATACTGGTCCCTGCAAGAGAACAAGGCTACGCCGTAGGTGCCTTCAACACAAGCAATCTTGAGATCTCCCAGGCTATTTTCCAGGCCGCTGCGGAGATGAAGGCTCCTGTGATTGTGGCCACCTCGGAGTCCGCGATCGAATACGCGGGCTTCGACAATCTCTTCGCAATAGTCCGGAATCTGGCTGAGTACTTCGACGTGAAGGCGGCGTTGCACCTCGATCACGGCAAGGATCTCGACCTGGCGGTCAAGTGCATGAGGCACGGATGGACCTCCGTGATGATCGACGCTTCGAAACTTGAGTACCAGGAGAACGTGGCCGCGACCTCTGCGGTTGTAGAAATCGCGCACATGGCGGGGGTGCCGGTAGAAGCGGAGTTGGGGCGTTTGGCCGGCATTGAAGACATGGTAAGTGTTGATGAGCGAGAGGCTGCGCTTACCGACCCAGCGCAGGCGGCGGAGTTCATGGAACGTACCGGGTGTGATTTTCTGGCCGTGGCTGTGGGGACGTCGCACGGCGCGTACAAGTTCAAAGGAGATCCCAAGATCGACCTGGAGAGACTCTCGGAGATAGCGGGGAAGGTAGAGCAGCCTTTAGTACTCCATGGCGCGTCTTCGGTGCCTCAGGACGTACTGGAGACAGCAGCCAAGTACGGGGCTGACCTGCCGGGGGCGAAGGGTGTCCCTGAAGATGCGATAAAGGAGGCCGTCAAGAGAGGGATCGCCAAGATTAACATAGATACCGATCTCCGATTGGCCTTTACCGGGGCCGTAAGGAAGATACTGACCGAGAGCCCCAAAGTCTTTGATCCCCGCAAAATCGTGGGTAGCGGCCGCGAGGCCATAAAGGACGTTGTGAAGCGTAAGATCAGCTTGTTCCGAAGCGATGGAAAGGCCTGAGAATCAAGGAAAGGGGCAAGAACATGGCGGTACGGTGTGCAATCAACGGATTCGGCAGGATAGGCAGACTGGTCATGAGATCGGGCTTCGGCATGTCGGATTTCGAGGTAGTGGCTATCAACGATATCACCGATGCCCGGACGCTTGCGCATCTTCTCAAGTTTGACAGCGTACATCGTACCTGGCCGCGGAAGGTTACGGCCGGGGACGACTCGATCGCCATTGATGGTAAGAGTATAAAGGTATTCAGCGAGAAGGATCCTTCCAAGTTGCCCTGGGGCGACCTCAATGTGGATGTGGTCATCGAGTCGACCGGCAAGTTCAGGAAACCGGAGGATGCGGAACTTCACATCAAAGCCGGAGCCCGCAAGGTTCTGGTTTCGGCCCCCTGGAAGGGTTCGCGAGACGATATACTGACCATAGTGATGGGTGTCAATGAAGGTTTGTATGACGCTTCCAAACACAACATGGTTTCCACGGCCTCGTGTACGACCAACTGCCTTGCCCCGATGGTGAAAGTCCTCAACGACACCCTGGGTATCGTCAAGGGTGAAATGACCACTATACATGCGTTCACCAACGATCAGAAGATCCTGGACCTTCCTCATAAGGATCTAAGGCGTGCGAGGTCGGCCTTTGTATCGATAATACCGACGACCACGGGTGCGGCCAAGGCCATCGGGATAGTGATTCCGGAATTGAAAGGCAAGCTTGCGGCGATGGCGATTAGGGTGCCGGTTGCCGACGGTTCAATCGTGGATCTAACGGTTGAGACGGCCGAGTCGACAACCCGGGACGATGTCAACGCCGCCTTCAGGCTCGCAAGTGAGAACCCTCCGCTTAAGGGCTATCTGGAGTATGAGGAAACCGAACTGGTGTCGACCGACATAGTGGGGAACCCGCATTCCTGCATATTCGACTCACTTCTTACTGAAGTACAGGATGGAAATCTTGTCAAGATATGTGGTTGGTATGACAACGAAATGGGTTATGCCAGTCGCATGATCGATATGATGAAGCTGATCGCGAAGGGGTAAGAGATGAGCAACCCTGGGTATTTCGAAAACAGGATGACGCTTGAGGATGTCGATTTCAGGGGAAAGAAGGCGCTGGTCCGGGTGGACTTCAATGTCCCGTTGAGCAAAGACGGGACGATTGAAGACGACTTTCGTATCAAGGCCGCTTTGCCGACAATAGAGTACCTTCTATCTCACGATGCCCGGCCGATGTTGGTTTCCCACATGGGAAGGCCGAAAGGAAAGCGGTTGGACGCCCTTTCTCTTGAACCGGTGCGGGCGCGCCTTGAGGAGCTGCTCGGCCGGAAGGTGCTTCTTGCTCCGGACTGTGTGGGAGAAAAGGTCAGGGAAATGGCGGCTTCCTTGGGCTCCGGTGAGGTGCTTCTCCTGGAAAACTGCCGGTTCCATAGCGAGGAAACCGAGAACGACCGCGGTTTTGCTGAGAAACTGGCGGCGCTGGCCGAAGTCTACGTGAATGACGCCTTCGGCACGGCCCACAGGGCTCACGCTTCGACCGAGGGTGTGGCCCATCTCTTGAGGCCCGCGGTCGCCGGATTCCTGATGAAGAAAGAGCTCGAGTTTTTAGGCAGATTGCTTGCTGACCCCGGAAGACCCTACGTCGCCATAATCGGCGGGGCTAAGATATCGGGTAAGATCGAAGTGTTGAAGAATCTCATGGACCGGGTTGATGCGATTCTGGTCGGGGGCGGCATCGCAAACACCTTTCTCCGGGCGCAGGATGTGGATATAGGGGCATCTCTCTATGAAGAGAGTGCGTTGAATGTGGCCGGGGAGATTATAGATCTGGCCGGCTCCAAAGGAGTCGATTTCGTCCTCCCTGAGGATTTTGTTGTCGCGGACGAGCTGACTGCCGGCGCTAAGAAGCGTTTGGCAATGAAGAATGAAGGCGCTGCCGGCGGTCAGATAGCAGATATCGGGGAGAAGACGCTTGTGATGTTCATAGAGCGCATAGCACGCGCGGAGACCATTTTCTGGAACGGTCCGGTGGGAGTATTCGAGATCGAGGATTTCTCCAGGGGCACTCTGGAACTCGCTCAGTCTGTGGCGGCGGCATCGCAGGGTGGAGCTTTCGCGGTTGTGGGTGGGGGTGACACGGCGAGCGCTGTGGCCAAGGCCAACGTAAGAGATATGATCACGCACGTCTCGACAGGTGGAGGAGCCTCGATGGAGTTTGTCGAAGGGAAAGAGCTTCCGGGAATTGCGGTGCTTTCGATGAAAGGGGAGATGTGATCTTGGCTGGAGGGGAGCGGCGTCCGATTATCGGCGGGAACTGGAAGATGCACAAGAACGTTGCTGAGTCACGCCGACTGGCAATGGAGATAAGGAATGCCCTGGTCAATGTGGCGAAACAGGTTGATGTGTTCATATGTCCGCCGTTTATCGCATTGGCTGCTGTTGGGGAAGTGTTGAGGGAGAGTGATGTCGATCTCGGGGCTCAGAATTGCCATTGGGAAGAAACCGGGGCCTTCACAGGAGAGATTTCGGTTCCTATGCTGGAGGACTTGGGCTGCCGATATGTTATAGCGGGCCATTCGGAAAGAAGACATAAGTTCTTTGAATCCGATGAATGGGTGTGCAGCAAGATACACGCCATTCACCGGCATGGTCTCATAGCGGTTCTCTGTGTCGGTGAGACCCTGGACGAGAGGGAATCGGGCAGCACCCAGGACGTTGTTCGAGGGCAGATCCTAAGATCGCTCAAGGACGTGAGCACGGAAGACATGCTGAGAACGGTCATAGCTTATGAACCAGTCTGGGCTATAGGGACCGGGAAGACGGCGACACCGGACCAGGCCCAGGAGGTCCATGCTTTCATAAGGAATATCCTGATAGATATCTATGGTTTAGAGGTTGCCTTAAGAACCAGGATCCAGTATGGTGGAAGTGTGAAACCTGGGAATGTGGCGGAGCTAATGGCCCAACCCGATATTGACGGCGCGCTGGTGGGCGGAGCCAGCCTGGAGGCTTCGAGCTTCGCGGAAATAGTATCATTTGATGCGGGAGGCGAGAGTTAGAAGATGCTTGGCGTACTAACCGGACTTCATGTGCTTATATGTATAGGTTTGATAATAGTCGTGCTGCTTCAGACAGGCAGGGGCACGGGCATGGCGAGTGTGTTCGGTGGCGGTGGTGGTGGCGGCGGATCCCTGATGGGAGGGAAAGGTTTCGGAGGCCTCCTGGCGAAGGCTACCGCCGGTTTGGCTATTGGGTTTATGTTGACCTCCATAACCTTGAGCCTTCTGCCCAGAGGCGGTGGACAAAGAGAAAGTCTCCTTGACAGAAATCTTCCGGGCGGTACGGGGACTCCTCAGACCGAGCAGCAGGTTCCCTCACAGCCGGCACCACCCGACGAGGCTCCTGAGGGCGAATAATCACAGTTGACTGGGCCAAGGGGATCCGTATATCTTATAGGTCGGAAGACCCGAGCGCAAATGCCGGGATGGTGGAACTGGTAGACACGTGCGCTTGAGGGGCGTATGGGTTCGCCCGTGGGGGTTCAAGTCCCCCTCCCGGCACCACAAAAAGGGGACACAATACTCTTTCCGCTATATGCGGATTTAGTCGTTTTATGCGGAAAGAGTATTGTGTCCCCTTTTTAGTTTGTGTCGATGCCGAGGTCGCGGTAGAGGTCCCTGAGCTCGGCTATTTTCTCCTCGATGAACATAAAGCCTGAGGCCAGAACCTGGGGATCGAGCATATCGACGCCGGTCCGCTCCTTCACTATTTCAGGGGCCGGTTTGTCGAAGCCCGCTCTCAGAAGGCTCTGGTACTTGTCCACGAAGCCTTCTTCGTTGAGGATCTTGTCGGCGAATACCAATGCCATGGCCTGGGCAAGCACGTAGTTTACATTGTACATGGGGACATCGTAGTAGTGGTGTATGATTGCCCACAGCCCCTTATACTCCGGGTGCTTGTCATAATAGATGCTGTAGGGTGTGGTCATTTCCAGGGCCAGCCTGTCGAAATCGTCGGGTCCTTTAAGCGAGCCGTCTTCGACGCCCTCATACATTTCAAGTTCAAGATGGGCGAACATGTTGTTCACGAGAAGCCCTAAAGCATCCTCCAGGAACTGCTCAAGATAGTACGCCTTCTTCTCCGGATCGGTTTCCTCTCTGTACAGTGTGTGGCCGAGGAGCAGCGCGCTGGTTATGGCGACCGCTTCGGTCACATAGGACGGACCGCTGGAGTAGGTCGGTCTTACGCCTGCGTTTGCCTGCATCTTGTGATGAACCGCATGTCCGCTCTCATGGGCGAGTCCTCGAACTTCGTTGAAGTAACCATTGTAACTCATTGAAAAGAATTGCCAAGGAGCTCCGGGGTATCCCGTAGCAAACATCCCGGGCACCCGCTTATCACCACCAACGATATCCAGCCTCCGGTTGGCGGGATCAAGGAGGTAGCATAGCTCCTCCTGGTATTCGTCGCCAATTACGGTCATCGTCCGCCTTATAATATCACACGCCTTTCTAACCTCGAACCGGGGCTTTTCGAAATCAGGCGCTTGCACGGTGCGGTCCCATATGTTGACCGTGTCATAGCCTGTATCGGCTCTTATCTTTGCCTGTCTTACTCTCTCGTATTCTTTCCTCAAGCCCGCATGCCGGGCAATCTCATCGAAGTAGTCTGAGATCTCTTCATACGAAAGGTAGAGATCGAAGAATCTGGCATCGGCGAAATTCCTGAAGTTCTTGATCTTAGAAACCTTGTTCCTGGTCTCGATCGCTTTTTCAAGCGTGAAAGCATAAATGTCACGGTGGTCAGCCATGCTGCGGAAGTAGCCCTGCCATGTATCTTTCCTCACTTGTCTGTCATCGCTGTTTATGAGGACAGAGTAGTTGATGTTGACGTTGAACGTGTCGCCGTCGACCACAATGTCGGGAAAATCGGTTCGGTCAATCAGCTTCTGATAAAGCCTCTCCGACCAGTTTCCGAGATATGGCGAAAGTGAAGAGAGCAGCTCTTCCTCAGGAAGGGAGAGCGTATGAGGCCTGTATCGCCTGGATTCCTCAATTGCGAACTCGTATTCCCTGAGCTCCGGCAAGGCCTTGAAATACCCGGCGAGGGTGGTATCTTCAATGGCCTGTGTCTCTGTCTTTATGAATTGTATGCGGCTCTCGAGGTCTCCGGAGGTCTTCTCTATTTTCTCGAGCGGTCCGATCTCGTCGGTGTTGGTTGCGTACTTGAGATAGGAATAGACCCAGAGCTTCCACCATCTGGGCGTGATTCTATCGTTAAGATTGTAGGCCTGATAGAGATTTTCGGGTGATGAGGCGACCTCACCTTTCAGGGCTTCCAGCTTCGCGATATCCGAAATCAAGGCTTCAAGATCGGCCTCGAACTCGGCCTCGGTGGCGTAGAAATTGCCCTCCAGATCGAAGGTGTAAAGTTTCTTCTCGGATTCCCGGATCGGCTCGAAATCCGAAGCCTTAGCGGAACCGGTGACCGCGGCCATGAGCGCTATAGCCAGTAGAACCCTGACAATTCTCATCGTTGTTTCTCCTTCCTTTGGACAGGGGTGACTGGTGTTACGAGAAAAGTTACGTAATGGGAGTTGGGGCATCAAGCCATTTGTTGTTGAAGGAAGGTCCTGCTGGGGGTAAGATCCAGTTGAGGAGTAATTGTCTGCGTGCGGGCCGGTTTGAGGGGGGCGGCTTTTGAAGAAATCTCTCTTTTTGGCATTTCTCTGCTTCGGTTTTCTGTCCTGGGCTACCGCCTGGGCGGGGGCTTTCGGCGTGGGGGTCATTCTCGGCGAACCTACCGGTCTCAGCTTCAAGCAATGGGTGAACAGCAGGACTGCTCTCGCCGGGGCGGCCGCCTGGTCTTTTGGTGAAGAAAGTGCTTTTCATGTTCATCTGGACTACCTGGTTCATACCGGAGGCCGATCGGATCCTGACGTCGGGCGGCTGCTCTTCTACTTGGGCATAGGAGGAAGGCTGAAGGCCGAAGAGGATGATGGGAGATTGGGAGCGCGCGTGCCCTTAGGCCTGGCATACGAACTGGATGATTCCCAGATCGATGTCTTCTTTGAGTTGGCTCCCATACTGGACATTGCTCCGAAAACCGAACTGAGGGTAAACGGCGGGTTCGGGATCAGGTACTTTTTCTGAGCGGTTGAAGCGCTCCGGCGCCGGGGGTAAATTGGACAGTGAGTAGCCCGGATGATCAGGACTTCATCTCAGGGTACGTAGCGATCGCAGGCAAGCCCAATGTGGGCAAGTCAACCTTGTTGAACAAGCTACTCAATTACCCTCTTTCCATCGTCACACCCAGGCCCCAGACCACCAGACATAAGCTTCTGGGCATCCTGAGCGAGGACAACTACCAAGTCATCTTCCTGGATACACCGGGCCTGATGGTCCCGAGGTATACTCTGCAGAAACTTATGCTGAAGGCGGCCTGGTCGGCAATCGAGGAGGCCGACCTGGTGCTGCTGATGATTGAACCGTCGCCTGACCAATTCGATGAACAACCGTATGTGCTGGAGAGGCTCAGTAGTGCAGGGAAGAGGGTGTGTCTGGTCATCAACAAGATAGACCTCATCCCAAAGCCTGACCTTCTGCCTGTCATAGCGACGTCCGCAGAGCGATTCGATTTCGAGGAGATTGTCCCTGTCTCGGCGCTGCACGCGGACGGCCTTAAGAAGCTCAAACAGGTCATACTGTCCCGCCTGCCGCGCCAACCCCCGTTCTATCCCCCCGGTGAGCTCACGGACAGGCCGCAACGCTTCTTTGCCGGTGAGATCATCAGGCAGAAGGTGTTCGAGCAATTCGGAGAGGAGATACCGTACTCTGTAGCAGTTTCGGTAGAGGAGTATAAGGAGCGGGAAGGATCGAAGGACTATATCAAGGCTCTTATTGTATGCGAGCGGGAGAGCCAGAAAGGCATGCTCATAGGGAAGAGGGGGGAAGCCATCAAGCGTCTGGGCAGGACCGCCCGGGATGATATCGAGGCTCTGACCGGGAGGTCCGTATTTCTCGAACTGAGAGTTGAAGTGGTGAGGAAGTGGCGAAAGGAAGAGGAACGGATAAGGCGCCTGGGCCAGGTATAGACCTCCATTGCGGCGGCAGGTGCATTCAGCGTAGGGTTCCAGTGCCCGACGCCACGTGCGGCTCGCCGCGAAGCCCCTCTTGGTTCAGAACTCACGCTGCGGGAAGCCAGCTCCTTGACCAACTGCCGTCCCCACGGGAGTGGGGACGCTACGTGCAGCAAGCCAAGAGTGAGGGTGACGAGGTCGCCGTCCCCACGGGAGTGGGGACGCTACGAATCTCGAACTCGGGCCAAGCCCCGTAGCGTCGTCACTCCTGTGACGACGAACCAGCACGGCGTTACTCAGGCGGCTTCTTTTTCCTTGCGCTCGTATTCACCTGGATTGGCCTCACGGGCTCGCCTTCGTGGCGTTGCCGCTCCTGTGGCTACGAATGTGGCCCTGGGTCTCAATGCCCGATGAGACCGTGGGACGCTGAAGTACTTTGTCTCGGGGATCCTGGACAGCGGGCGCAAAAAGAGAAAGGGCGGCGCGAGGCCGCCCTTCCCCAAGAACCACAGGTAGATTGCTACAGGCCCGTATCGGCAGTGGCTTTTTTCACCGCTTCGAGTGAATTGGCCAGCATCTTCTTCTCTTCGTCGGTCAGCTTTATCTCCAGGACCTTTTCCACACCGCCGGCACCTATGAGCACAGGGACGCCGATATAGTAACCGTCGATATCGTATTCGCCCTCACACATGGCCGCGCAGGTGAACACACGTCGCTTGTCCTTCAAGAAGGATTCAGCCATTGCGATTGCGCTAGCCGCCGGGCTGAAGAACGCGCTTCCGTTTTCCAGCAGCTTCACGATCTCGGTTCCCGCTTTACGCGTCCGATCGACTATGGCCTCGATCTTGTCCGCAGGCAGAAGCTCTGTCAGCGGGACGCCGCCTACCGTTGAAAGCCTGACCAGCGGGACCATGGTCGGACCGTGCCCGCCGAGGACCGTCGCCGATATATCCTCCACTGAGACCCCAAGCTCCATAGCCACAAAAGAGCAGAACCTCGACGTGTCCAGCACGCCCGCCATCCCGACAACGCGTTCCTTGGGGAATCCGGTGATCTTCTTGAACGAGTAAACCATTGCGTCAAGGGGGTTCGTCAAGATTATGTTGAAGGAATCAGGGGCGTGTTTCTTGATCTGCTCGGCTACTGCCGTAATTATTTTGACGTTGGTCGAGAGAAGATCCTCTCTGCTCATCCCCGGCTTCCTGGGGAGTCCGGCAGTCACGATGTTGACGTCCGCGCCTGCAAGATCCTCGTAATTGCTCGTTCCCTCCACCTTGGCGTCGCACCCCAAAATAGGTGTGGATTCCGTGATGTCTAGAGCTTTTCCTTTGACATAGCTTTCCTTCTCAGGAATGTCGAGCACCACTACGTCCCCCAACTCCTTCTGGGCGGCGAGAAGCGCCAGAATCCCACCAATTTGTCCTCCACCGATAAGACCTATCTTCTTCCGGGCCACATCGAACCTCCTTTCGATTCCGTTATCCTGACCCACAAGGTAAGTGATACTATCAGCTTATCGGCCTGTTCGCAACTGGTTTCGTTAGGTGGATAGGAAAGGGATGTTGCGCTGCCGATCGGGAAAGCGGATCTGTCGCAACCGATGGCCGGGATGTCTCAGTGGCTGTGGGTCAGGCGCGATAGCGCACGAACCGGGGTGACCTGCAAAGCAGGAGAAGCGATATCCCGAGTGAGATCAAGGCACCCATCCGAAGGGTGGTAACGACTCCCAGGGCCTCAGCCAGTCTTCCGGCGAGCAGATTTCCGAACGGCAGGGGTCCAAGAAAGACCAGCACGTAGAAGCTCATGACCCTTCCCCTGAACCGGTCGGAAATGGCGGTCTGTACCAGGGTGTTCATGTTCGCGGTAAGCAGTATCATGGCGATACCCAGTAGAAAGCAGAACGCGAGCGCAAAAGCGTGGGCCTTTGTGAAGGACAGACCTATCAGCATTGCCGGGAAAGCAACGATGCCGGCCGACGTGAGAAGCCCCTTCCTCGGGTAATTGCCCAAGGATGCCACCACAAGCCCTCCGATCAGCGCTCCGGCTCCGGCCGCGGTCATCAAACCTGCATATACCTTGGCGTTGCCTTCGAGCACCCGGCTGGCGAATACCGGCAGGAGAGTCGCATAGGAGAAAGTGAAAAAGCTGGCCAGGCTTATCAGGTAGACAGCAGTCCTCACCGTCTTATGGTCTTTCACGTAGCGAAGGCCCTCCTTGAGTTCGTCCCAGTGCCCACTGCCCGTCTGCTCTTCGGTGCGACGTTCGAACCGCATGAGGAGGTAGGCGATGATCACGGCAAGATAGGATGCGGCATTGACCACGAAACAGCCGGCCAGGCCAATCGTGTATATCAGCACACCTGCAATAGCGGGGCCTGCCAGTCTCGCCGTATTGAAAGCAGTGGAATTCAGGGCGATCGCGTTCATAAGGTCCTCCGACCCGACCATCTCCTTGAAGAAACTGTGCCTTGTAGGCGCATCGAAGGCCTGTGTCGTGCCCAGCAAGGCCCCGAGCAAAGCGACGTGCCAGAACTCAACGGTGCCGGTCAGGGTAAGCACGGCCAGGACCGCGGCCTGCACCATGGCTACGACCTGGGACGTTACGAGAATCCGTCGCTTGTCTACCCGGTCGGCCAGCACGCCGGCAAAGAGCGAGAAGACGATGACCGGAGCACGGGTGGCGAAGCCGATAACCCCCAGAGCGAAGGCCGACTTGGTCAGCTCGTAGACCAGCCAGGCTTGGGCCACGCGCTGCATCCAGGTCCCCGAGAGGGAGATCACCTGTCCGCTTATGAAGAGCCTATAGTTGCGGTGCTTAAGTGCCCCGAAAGTCCTCGCGGCGAAGAGCCTGGCAGCCGGTTCCCGTGTCGGCGGATCGGGAACCAGCGGTCTATTCGGCCCCGCGCTCACCAATCCGCTATGTTCTCTGCAACCAGCACAAGCAGTTTCACGAGGTTATCGAAATCCTCAAGACTCATCACCTCAGTGGGCGAATGAACATATCTTATGGGAACCGACAAGGGTATCATCGCGGCCCCGAATGTCTGAAGAGCCGCCCCATCGGTGGTGCCGCCGGTCACGGCTACCTGGAGCGGGATTTCCTGCCGCGCTGCCGCTTCGCTTATGCGTTTCATCAGGGTTCTGGAGGCGAACGCCATCCGGTCGAACATCCTCAAGACCGGTCCGTCTCCGACCCTTACGGCCGAAAGGTGAAAATCCACCTGTGGAGAGTCGCCGGTGTTGCATGAGTCGACTGCAACGGCATAGTCCGGGCGGAGCCTGTTGCCCAGCGCATATGCCCCTCTGAGGCCCAGCTCCTCCTGCACGGACCAGGCAAATGTGATGGTGTGATCGAGTTTCGCCAAATCCAGGCTCTCCAGCACCTCTATGAGGGCAACGCAGCCGAGCCTGTCGTCCAGGCCGCGTGTGGCTATGTTGTCATTGGCCAGGAGCGAGAGATGCTTTCTCAGGATGATGGGAGAGAGCTTGGTTATGCCGAGGGCTTCGGTCTCGGCGCGCGAACGCGTTCCGAGGTCGATCAGCATGTCCTCGAACTTCACCACCTGGGACATCTCCTTGTTCCGGTCCTTCATCAGGTGAGGGGGCTTTAGCCCTATGACGCCGGGCACCGGCTCAGGCCCGCCATCCGGATAGATGTCTACAGCCCTTCCAACCAGCACCCGATCGTCGATACCTCCTACCTTCTTGAACCTTACATAGCCGTTGTCCTCAATGTGGCTGACCACCAGCCCTATCTCGTCCATGTGGGCCACGAATATCGCGTGCTTAGAACCTGTGCCGACCGTGAGAGTGAGGTTGCCCAGTGGATCAACATCGGTCCTACCATAGTCCGATACCATGCTTTGTATTTTCTCGCGCACGGCGTCTTCCCATCCGGAAACCCCCGGAGTGAAAATCAGGTCTTCGAGCAGCTTGATATGCCTGCCATGTTTCGTCTCAGCCATATAGCCTCCTAGAGTGCATTCGAGAATAGATTCTAAGGAACTCGGGCAATGTATACAATACTAAAGAGGACCGCCAGTTATCGCTGCTGGAACGTCAATTAAGCATTGTCTCCTGCATCGCGGTATGGTAGGGGAAGGGAGAGGAGGTGCATAGACATGGACATTCAGGCAGTCAAGGTTGAGATGCCCGATGGGGCTAACATGATCGCGGGCCAGACCCACTTCATAAAGACGGTTGAGGACCTTTATGAGGTCTTCATGAATTCGGTGCCGGGTATCAAGTTCGGGATCGCCTTCTGCGAGGCCTCACAGGACCGGCTGGTGAGGTGGGACGGTAACGACGGTGATCTTACCAAAGCGGCGATTGACGTGGCCGAGGCCGTGGCCGCAGGGCACTTCTTCATCGCCTTCATAAGGGAGGCCTTTCCCATAAATGTTTTGCCGGCCTTGAAGATGTGCCCGGAGATCTGCAACGTTTTCTGCGCCACTGCAAACCCCGTGGACTTCCTTGTCATGGGTGAGGATGAGCGAAGAGGGGTTATCGGGGTAATTGACGGCCTAAGCCCCGTAGGCGTGGAAACCGAAGATGACCGCAGGACCCGTAAGGCGTTCTTAAGAAAGATAGGCTACAAAGTGGCCGAATAGGTGACCGCAAAAGCAAGCGCTGCGCCCGGTTGGGCACAGCGCCTTCTCTTTCTATCGCTCAGATTTCCGGACCTACTCGAGTACGTAGATCTTGCGCTCGGCACACATGTCCTTGAGGATCTTGGGCCAGACGGTGACACTTACCTCACCGAGATGGGCTTTCTTGAGGAGAGCCATATAGGTCCGTGACTGGCCGATTCCACCACCTATGCTGAGGGGGAGAGTGCCGTTTACGATCCCCTGGTGGTAAGGGGTTCTGAGGAGATCCAGCTGGCCGGTCATCTCGAGCTGTTTCTTAAGGGTCTCGGCATTGACTCTGATCCCCATCGAGGTGAGCTCATGCCGACGCCGGGTGACGTGGTTCCAGACCAGGATGTCGCCGTTTAGGCCGTGCATGGGTCTTCCGTCCTCACTCTTCGTTTCGGTCACCCAGTCGTCGTAGTCGGCAGCCCGCATCTCATGAGGATAGCCGTCCTTGAGTGTCCATCCCACTCCAATTATGAATACCGCAGGGTACTTCTGAAGCACCGCCGTCTCCCGCTGCTTACGAGGGAGGTCTGGAAACATCTCCAGAATGTCCTCGGCATGGAGGAAGGTGAGCTCGTCGGGTAGATTGGGGTACTTGTCGGTATTGAGTTTGGGATAAATATCCAGAACAAGGTTTTCAGCCCCCTTGAGTACCTTCCAGATCCTGCGTACGACATCCTTGAGGTATTCGAGATTGCGCTCCTTGTCGGTTATGGTCTGCTCCCAGTCCCACTGATCCACATAGGCGCTGTGGTCGTGATCAAGAAAATAGTCCTTCCGCACAGCCTTCATATCGGTGTTGATGCCCTCGCCCGGTTTCATTCCATACTGGGCCAGAGCGACCCGCTTCCATTTGGTGGCGGCCTGGACCACCTGGGCATCGATGGGGTGCTTGTCGTGATCGTTCGATATATGGAATTGGACAGGGGTTCGAGAGCCATCACGATCGAGCATGTCGTTGACGCCGCTCTCCACATCGACTATGAGAGGAACCTGGACCATCATGAGGTTCAGTTCCTTACAGAGATTCTCCTCGATGTAGTCCTTCGCGGCAAACAGAGCATGCATGGTCTCCCGCCTGTCGAGAATCGGCTGGTAGTCGTTGGGAAGAATCTTCTCGAGATCTTCGTAGCTCCCAATACCGGGACCTGCTAGATCCGCTTTCTTGTCGGCAGCCTTGTCTGTCATAGCTTCACCTCCCGTTGTGATATCGGACATATCTCCGGTTCTGATTCGGCACCGAGCGGAAAACTATCACTCCGTTGCTGCTTACGCAACCGGATTTTCGCCTTTGGCTTTGAGTCTGTCAGGCCTCACCTTTTGAACGCATCCGGCCCACGGTCGATCTTGCCCAGCCGCTCCGATATGAGGTCGGCGGCCTTGCTCTCGTCTTTTTCTATCCCGCAGGCGACCTCAGCTATCTTTCCCAGCTTGTCCCAGTCGATGTGCCTGATCGCCATGAGGCGGGAGGCCTCGGTATTGCCGCCTCCGTGGAGGGCCATGGCCGTCCAGTTGGTGCCCCGGCCCATGTTTTCGATGAGCCTCATCACCCGCAGCCTGTCTTCGGTGGTCATCCCCTTTTTTGCGGGTGCCAGGTACTTCTCAAGCAGCGGTCCGATTTCACTCCGGAGAAGGTCCTTGGCGGATGGTGCGGTCTCGCCGATTCCCGCCATTATCTCCCTGGCCAACCTGACCGCGTCGAAGGGGAAGCGTGTGGCCTGATACGTGGCACTGTGCGCCAGAAGGGAATTCGGGATCCAGGCGCCGGATTCATGCTTGAAGCCTTCCACACCGGCTGAAAGCGACAAGGCGTAGAGTGTCTCTGCACCGATCCCGATCTCGCCCAGCTTGTGCTGGATGTGGCTTACACCAGCCAGATTGGTGGACTCGGCGGCCAGCTTGGTCGCCCCGAGAAGGAGGCTCATACCCCCTGACTTGCACGAACCGGCCGTGAGCCTGTGAACCGCTGTGAAGAACTCCATGAGATCGTGTGTGAATTCCCAGTCCTGGCACATGAATACCCTCTCGTGGGGCACGAAAACATCATCGACTATGAGCATCGCCTGGTGGTCGCCGTACTTCTTGCCTACATCGATTGACTCGAACTCATCCTGGCCTACCCTGAGATCCACCGGCCAGCGTCCCAGCACGTATTTCATACCCGGCGCGTCGGCCGGGACCGCGCATGCGACAGCATATTCCTTGCCGTTTTCCCGGACGGTCGTCGTAGGGATTATCATTACCTCATTGGCGAGTATGATGCCTGTCTGGTTAACCTTGGCGCCCCTTATCACGATACCGTCATCTCGGGTTTCCACAACCCTCAGGAAAGCATCCGGATCCGGCTGCTCATGTGCCTTGCGCTTCCTATCGCCCTTGGGATCAGTCAATGCCGCCGTGACAGTCAAGTCCTCGGTCTGTACCCACTTGAGCCACGTCTTGAGACGCTCGTGGTAGTCCGTTCCCTTGGCTTTGTCGATCTCATATGTGGTCGGGTAGAGTCCCGATATGGCCTCAGACCCGGTACACCTGAAGGTGCAGCAGCCGAGGATCTCAGCCAATGACCTGGCCAGTCGGGATTTCTGCATCGCATCTTCCTTGCTCATCAGCGGGGCTGTATAGAAGTTGCAGATTTCCCCTGTGAGGTGGGACTTGGTCGTCAGGATCTCCTTGAACTTGGGGTGATGGGCGAGTTCGTAGATGCGCTTGATCGTCTCCACCGATGACTTCAGGGCCGGATGCTCCAACGGGTCGGTAATCTTCTCACCTCTGAACCATATGTCCATAGGCTTTCTGGCCTTGATACTCGCGATATACTCCTCCGGGGTCTTAAGGGGCATGGTGTTTCTCCTTTCCTATTCTTCGATGTGTCGAAAGCACGAGAAAGAATAGCAACATGACCCGGGCCAAGTCAAGAGAAGCGAAGGCCTTTCCAAAGGTTGACATAGATTTGTGGGATTGCTAAAGTCACAAGGTATACATTTGGAAAAGGGGGCAAGGATGAGCAGGTTTTACATCTTCCCGGCCTTGATTTTGCTGCTGGCCGTACCCTGGTCCGTTTACGGTCAGGTAGAGCCGGGCGCACCTGTTGGAAGCCTCCGGGCTTTCGATACTCCTGCGGATGATGGGACCGGAGTTACCCTGGAGTGGACCGGTGAGGGCGAATTCCCCATCAGGGTCATGAGATCCACCGCCAGACTCGGCGACTACCAGGAGGTGAGCGAGGCCTTCGCCTTCGACGGGAGCTATGTGGACAGGAGTGTCGACAGAGGAACGGAGTACTTCTACAGGCTGGAATACGTGGTGGGCACGGATACTCTGGTTACTGAGGCTGTGGGCCCCGTTGCTGCGGTCGGCAACTGGTTCCGCACCTACCGGGTGGTTACGCTGGTTGGTACCATAGTTATGTTCACCCTGGTGATTGGCTTCGTTAGTGTTGCCAGGCAGGGTAGGGAGCTCTATATACGGAAGATTTCCGGGCTCAATGCCATAAACGAAGCCGTGGGCAGGGCCACCGAGATGGGCAAGAAGATAATGTATATTCCCGGGATCCTGAGCCTCAGCGAGATCCAGACGATTGCGAGTCTCAGCATTCTCGAGCACATAGCCAAGCTCACGGCCATCTACGGCACCGACATCGAGGTACCCAACAAGGACCCGCTGGTCTTTTCAGCCGCCAGAGAGACGGTGAAGCAGGCCTACCTCGAAGCGGGCAAGCCGGACCAGTTCAAAGAGGAGATGGTAACATATATCACTTACGACCAGTTCGCCTACGCGGCGTCGATTACTGCCAAGATGGTAAGAGAGAAGCCGGCGACCAATTTCCTTATCGGTTCCTTCTTCGCCGAGTCCCTTATTCTTGCCGAGACCGGGCAGGCTGCCGGCGCGATCCAGGTGGCGGGTACCGCCGATATACCGCAGCTTCCTTTCTTCGTCACCACATGTGACTACACCCTGCTGGGCGAGGAGCTGTACGCCGCGAGCGCCTACCTTTCGCGGGAGCCGGTGCTTCTGGGTAGCATAAAGGCGCAGGACATAGCCAAAGTGATACTGATGGCTATAATGGGCTTGGGAATAGTGATGTTGGCATTCGGATCTGATTATATTAGGACTATCCTGACAACGCGGTAGAAGGAGGAGACGATGAGAAGAACTATTCCCCTTGTCCTTACCTTCGTGGTGGGCATGTATCCGGTTTTCGCGTTCTTCGTCCCCCACAACGTGATTTCAAACATGAACCAACGGCTCGACACCTACCTTGTGATTGTGGCTGCTTTCGCCCTGCCGCTCGGCGTGGTTAACCTGGTAGGCATGAATCTGAGTAAGATCAAGCAGAAGAAGTCGGGGTGGCCCTATTCGATAGTACTGCTGGCGGGGCTTGCCGTTATGGCCTACTTCGGAGTCGTGGGTGTCATTACCGGACAGTATACCGGGTTTCACCCGACTTTCGAGGATCTCTTCGAGCATATGGTCTCCCCGCTTCAGGCGACCATGTTCTCGCTGCTGGCCTTTTATGTGGCTTCCGCGGCTTACCGGGCGTTCAGGGCCAGGAACGTTGAGGCGACGATTCTCCTGATCGCAGCCATTGTGGTGATGTTGGGTAGAATACCCTTCGGCGACATGCTAACCGGGGGCAACATGACCCCTTTGAGCGAATGGCTGATGGACAAGCCCAACGCGGCTGCCCAGCGGGGCATCATTATCGGGGCCGCCCTGGGGGCGGCGTCGATGTCGATCCGGGTGATTCTGGGGATCGAAACAACGTATCTCGGGAAAGGCGAGTAGGAGGCCTATTATGGACATAGATAAATTGCTTTACATCGATCGAAGGATAATATACCTCCTGGTTGCCATTGGAGCCCTGATACCTATCATAAAACCGATTGGACTTCCGGTCGTTCCCACCGATCCCGTGCAGGGGCTCTTTGACAAAGTTGAAAGCCTGGGGCCCGAGGACGCTGTAGTTATCTCCTATGATTACGGACCTTCTTCGGAGCCGGAGCTCAACCCGATGTCCGAGGCCATATTGCGCCATTGTTTCACCAGGAGAATCAGAGTCATGATTATGGCGATCTTCCCCCTCGGCGGCGTGAACATGGCCATACGCCAGGTTGAGAAGATCGAGGCCGAATTCCCGGGCCTGGTATACGGGGACGATTATGTCAATCTGGGCTACAAAGACGGCGGCCAGGCCCCCATGAAAGCCATGGCGGTGAGCATCGAGGAGGTGTTCCCGACCGATGTCGAGGGAACGTCGACCGACGGCATGCCTATCGTTGAGGAGATCAGGAACTATGACGACGTCGCGCTGGTGATCAGTCTGGCGACAGGGATCATAGGCGAGTGGTGGGCGGACCTGGTAAACGCGCAGTTCGATGTCCCGGTTGCGGTGGGCTGCACGGCGGTTTCGGCACCCAAGTACTACGCGTTTTTCCGCTCCCAGCAGATGATTGCGGTCCTGGGAGGCTTGAGGGGGGCCGCCGAGTACGAGGAGCTCGTCAAACGCAAGTATCCTAAGATAGCAGCCACATATGAAAAGCCGGAACAGAAGGTGATATCGGCTACGACCGGAATGGACGTGCAGTCGATCATACATGTTATCATAATCGCCTTCATCGTCTTCGGTAACATCATGTTCTTCGCCTCAAAGAAGAAGGGAAGGGGGTAGGCCATGGAAGCGACCGGTGTTTCGATCTGGGTCTGGGTGAACGCGTTCCTGACCCTATGCATCTTGAGTTTTCTCTATAAGGACAACCCCTTCTTCAGGTTTGCGGAGAGTCTCTTTGCCGGTATGTCACTGGGCTACTATATCGGGATCGTGACGGTCCAGACATTGCAGCCCAACCTGATCGCTCCCCTGAAGCAGTCTTTCACCGCCAATTACAATTTTCTTCTCCTCATACCGATGGCGCTGGGCATAATGCTCTACTTCCGCTACATAGCCAGAGTGGCCTGGGTGGCGAGAATAGCCCTCGCGGTGTATATCGGCTACTACGTGGGTGTCTTGATGATGCAGAAGATCCACGGCCAGGTGATTCCCCAGACAAGGGATACCATAATGCCGATTACTACCGGGGGGATAGACGCCCTCTGGAACATCCTGGTGATTGTGGGTGTGTTTTCCGTGCTCATCTATTTCTACTTCTCTATCGAGCATAAGGGCATAGTGGGCAAGCTCTCCAGGGTGGGCATCTGGTTCCTGATGATATCCTTCGGCGCGAGCTTCGGGTATACCATCATGGCGCGTATCTCGCTGCTCATGGGCAGGTTCTCATTCCTGGTCAACAACTGGATAAGACCACTGATATCAGGTTGATATGAAAAGGGGTCAAGTCGACGCATCGGACAAAGATGTCCGTTGCGTCGACTTGACCCCTTCAGACCACATTGCCCTTCTTACCGACTTCGGTCTGAGCGATTGGTATGTCGGGGTGATGAAGGGGGTCAT
>Ga0180433_10004402_pt1 | contig 19822 bp, 32 predicted proteins | sample SS_ome_8_FD_132980 | JGI IMG/M metagenome (GOLD analysis project Ga0180433, IMG submission 132980) | Hypersaline lake sediment archaeal communities from the Salton Sea, California, USA - SS_1_D_1 metaG | ecosystem: Environmental > Aquatic > Non-marine Saline and Alkaline > Hypersaline >... | reverse complement strand
TTACGCTTAACTTTTAATAGCTGATTAGCTAGTTTAATGTTTCTTATCTCACGAATATCAATTGCATCTTCAAGATTAATATCTCCTTTAGATAATGCCATCTGAATATTTTGTTCGAGCATTGATTTTTGCTCTTCATCAGGAGATACTTCAATAAAGATTCCGAAGTCATATAAGTATAACTCATTTATGTCATCCAATATAGATACATTATATTTACCTATCTTGTTAATAAACTCATCTTTAAAATCAGCATACTCTAATACATCACTTACTCTATAAGATAAACTTTCAGCTAAAGACCTGTACATATAAAGACTTCCGTCTAATATATGTCTAGTTGCTGTATTTGAATTAGCTGCTGCTAGTTTCTGCAAACCAACTAAAGCATTCGGGTCAGGCGTGCTACCATCTCTAGCCTCATTTAGTCCCGTTACATTTCTGATTTGGTTTAGATAATGATTATAGTTACCTATCAGCATTTGTGCTTTAGATGCACCTGAGTTTGATGTTAGTTGTTGTATTGGTACTCTTGCGTTGTTAAATTCACCATCGCCTGTATAACTTCTACCAATAACACTACCTGTTTGGAAATATAGCCTCAATGCATCTTCAGGATTATATGCTGCTCCTGTACCTAAATCTACTTCATTCAAACCATCAGCATCAATAAATACACCGTCAGGTACAACTTTAGCAATAACTTGCTGTAGTTTTAAATGAGTAATCTGAATCAAGTCAGCAAATGGTATCATACGTCTAACTAAAGACTCTATAACACCTTTATACATTCTTGGTGCTGTAGCAACGTAGTTAGGGAGTGCGTGCTGTGTAGCAGACTTTGGTCTTACCATATTCTCAGCCATCTCCCATTTAAGTATTATGTTAGTTCCCATAACCATAACACCATTATACCACACATCAATAGTTTTCTCTACTTTTTCAAATGACCCTTCCTCCATCATTTCTTTAGGTGGATTAAATTGGTCATCTTTTTCTACCATTGATATAGCTCCACTATCTTTAATCTTTTTCTTATATACAACCTTTTTAGTTGTCTTATAATTAAAGTACATTAAAGTAGTCGTGTCTCTATAAAATATATCGTTATCATAATATTGAGCTACATTATAGTAATCATACCAAGACTGACCATACTTAGATATTTCTTCTAAATCTGAATTAGTTAAGGTAGGGTCTATTTTCTTTAGCTCAATAATTGGTACTGTTTTAATCTCACCCCAATAAAAACAATCTTTAAAGTTAGGGTCTTCGGTGTAACTATAAACAACATTGGCAGGGTCTACATATTCAACCTTTACGCCTGACCCCGGTAAAAACTCTGTTTTAGCTACACCCATACCTAATACAGTTAAGTCATAGTCAATTCTTTTACGAATATCTTGGTAGTGGTTTTCATCAAACATTGTATCAATAGCAGTCTCTTCTGCTATCTCAATTGCAGGCTTATATTTAAGCTGCATATATAATGCTAGTTCTTCATCTGTCTCAGGTAATTCTTCCGAATCTACAGTAAATGGATTTACTCCTGTATTATCTTGTATTTTTTGAAGGAATGGTTTTGCAATCATTTGCCCTTCAATCATTTCTTGAAACTTACTTCTTTTAGATTGAGATAAAGCATCTTGAGAATATGCCTTTACTTTGAATAATCTATCAGACATTCCATTGACAACAATGTCAACAAACTTAGGTAGTATAGGCACAGGTGTCCAATCTAGGTTTAAGTATGATAAGTCACCATCTACGGCTAACTCATTTTTATATTTTCCTACAGATTGCTCTCCTCTTGCATATAGTCTTAATCTGTGAAATTCTCCCCATTGGCTGTAAAATCTACATTGTCTCCCGTCCTTCTTGAACCATTCATATTGAATTGCTTGCCCAATCTGTAAACCAAATTCATCAGTAGCTTTCTCAGCATCTGATACAAATTGACTAGGGAATCCTGTAGATGATATGTTTATTTTAACATCGTTCATCTAATAATTTCGCTAATATTTCCTTTATTGCTATACTTTGCAAAGTTAATCTTTATTTTTGATTGTTTTTTCTCTGCTACATATAAATGCTTTTGGGTAGCCATTATAGCTAGCCCTGAACTTATCGAAGCATCAAACTTAGTTCTATTTGTTATATCAAACTTAGCCCAATCCTCAAGTGTTCTAGTAAATGGCATAGAGCCTATGTCTTCCGAGTCCCTATATGTACCTTCCACATCAAACCCTACATACTTCTCTATATATGACTCAATAGCTGCTGCGTGTGCTTGCTTAACATCCTCGCTACTATTAGGTATACCTCCAAGTTCTTTTTCTGTTTTTGATAACTTATTGTATGACTTATCAGGTCTATTCATACAGAATCCTCTATATCCTCTATTTTTAAAATGATACAGGAGTCGTGGTTTGTTGTTCTCTATAAGTATTGGCATACCATAAAAAACGCAAGCCATTAACACCTCTTCAAAAAATATCTCTGCTGTTTGTGGTCTAGCTACATATTCTAAGAAAAACTCATTACTTGGTGCTTCATCCATATTAAAAGCAGTTACTCCGTGCAATGCACCATTAGAGCCTCCTCCACCTACAGTACCTGAAATATCATACGAGTCACAACCAAATGCACCTATGTGGTCATTACCGGGATACTTAGTTCCATTCCTGTCAATCACCCTATTCTGCAAGTTCTTATTAGGTGTCCAACTTACATTGAACCTACCACGCTTATCAGGACTAAATACAACCTCACTATCCTTAACACCATTCTTCCAATGAAAGCTACCTCGTGTTATATGATGCTCTTTTATTAATGCATCGTTATAATCTATCTGCTGATATATCTTAGTTAAGTTGAATATAGACTGCTTGCTTTCATCCCTAAATGCGTGTGATTCTGTTCGTGGGAACTGACGATAAAATTCATTAAGTGCATCTGCATCGTTTTTTAATGACGATACTTCATTCTCCCAATAGTCTACAGCACCCTGAGATATCATTTCATTATCTACTCCTAATACAGACTTAATAGGTTTCCTAAATACAGGCATCCCAAATCTATCTATAAATCCTTCCATATTCCATTCCATAGGAATAAATAAAGAATACATACCACTTTTAGTCTGACCGTTTGAGTTACGGTTTAGTACATTAGAGTCGTTATATAACTTCTTAAAATTATCACCACCCTTGTTAAGTGCGTTGGATGTAGAACCCATCATACACTTACCTATAATCTTACTACCTAATCGTAAACAGGTTTTAGTTACTCGCCAATTGTTTAAAATATTATTTGGCTTTATCCACTTACCACTTTCATCGTGTACTAGTAATAATAACTTTTCACCATCATAGCTGTTATCATCCGTGTTCTTCCAATCTATTGTAGTATCCAACCCAAACAACTCATCGTCATTTGTGTCGTACATATTCTTCTTTGTAATCTTTGCAGCAGGTATACGAAACGCAAGCTCCGTTTTCGGTTTATCCATACCATCCATAATAGGTTTGAAGAAAAATGGTAGTCTACTATTTATAGGTACAACCTTATCAGTAAACATCTTCTTAGCATCAGAACCTGTTTTAGATAGTATACCGACTCTAGCATCTTTTGCAAGTGTTCCCGTATTTACACATTCAGATGATGACATAAATGAAAAACCTGAACGTCTAATCTTAAGGTATGTCATACCAAAACTTCTCTTGTCAGCCTTACAAGCCTCCCAAAATATATACAGTATACGATTTGCTTCACGATAGTCCGGATACCCAACATCAATAGATGTCCATTGCAGATACATATAATGTGCACCTGTTATGTATGTAGGTACGCCATTGTTCATAAACCAATGACCATACTCTCGTGAATCAAATTCAGATTCAATATAATCTACCCACCTGTCTTTGAACTCAGATGGCTTATCGTTCCATTGAAATATAGATTGAATCTTTTGTAAGTCTTTTGGTAATTCTTCTCTCTCCCAAAACTGCTCTTCTTTTTTACCACTTCTTTTGTATACTTTTTTTGGTGCTAGTGGCAATGCTATAGGCAATCCCTGTACGGATACTATCTCACCTATCTCACCGGTCTTAGATATGATAACCATATCATACTTTTCGTCATAGCCATACTTCCACGTTTTTGCCTTGTTCTTATTTTTCAAGACATTACTTGGAACGTAATCTTCTAATGTGACGTATAAGTTATTTTGACCTTCGTTCTGCAAATCCTTGTTTTGTATCTATTTTACTTTTACCTTTCTCAGCAGACTCTAAAGCCTCCCTTTCAAGCTCTATTCTATTTAATATTTCAAACGCATCAAATATTGCTAACTTCTTTGTGGCTGCTGCGTTCTTTAATTTATCAGCAGCCAAGTCATCTTCCGGGTCGTGCTTTATTATATCTTCTTTAGCAACCTTTATTAATTGCTCAACAGCCCTGTGACCTGCTTCTATAATTTTTTTCTTTGTCTCCTTTACGTTCATAAACTCATTGTTATTTGATGGTCATACACCCTGTAAAGTTTTTCATCATCAACCGTAAACTCATACTCACTCTCAGGAGTAAAACTTACCCTATCCCCGGGCTTTAGCCCCATAGACGTAAGATACTCGTTAGGGTATCTCATTATACCTATAAGTGGCTCTTCAATACTGTTTTTATATATAACAGAATCTTCTCTTTTAATAGGCTCTACAAAACAATATCTATCGTATGCATTCCAACCATTCTCGTTCTTATACATAAAGAACTGTTCGCTGTCTACAAAGAATAGGTCATCTTTAAAAAAACTACGACCACTTCTCTGCCTACCTTTCATATCATTATAAAACTTAAATACGTTGTGATGTACGAGTAAGGTATCTCCTACCTTAACTCCTCCTGTATAGCCTATTGGAAGCTCAACAACTTCAGCATATCTATTTGAAAACTTATGGTCTTCTTCCGATGTGCTAACGACAAGTTCTAGCCCTGCTATCTCTTTTGTGTTGTCGTATCGTCTTCCTTTTAATGGCTTTACTATAAAGTAAAACGGTGATTTCATTAAAAGTTTATATTGTATTCAATAGATATAGGTACGGTTTCATTAAACTCCTTCCAAACAAATATCTCTTGCCCGGATTGTATCCATATCTCTATTGATTTTTTTTCTTTATTAAATTTAATTAAATGTATAGTGTGTGTATTATTCAGAACAGATTGACCTGTTATGTAATGCATAGCACCTGATTTATAATCAGGTCCAATAGATATCTTTCTGATAATGCTCACTATCCTATCTTGTAAATATTTACGTCTGCTGATGGAATATTCGACCAAGGTCCACTATTTGTATGTATATACAATCCTCCTGCATCTATACCTGAACTATCTCTCATAATCTCCCAAGTAAGAACATCACCTGCACTTACCTGTATAGGTAAAGTTAATTCATAAGGGAACATAATGCCTGTACCTGAAAGTTCAACACCCTTGGTAGGTCCTGACTGAGAACCATTAAGTAATGCTCTAAATAAAGTTACAGTAACTCCACCTGAAGAACCTTGTCTTTCAAAATTTGCATATCCATTAAATAAGTAAAGACCTCCTTGATTAAAAGTAATATTCCCGAGAGCATCTAGCATAACAGGGTCAGAAGCTGTTCCTTGAGCAGCACCAAATGTTACCTGTAATGGGGAATCTAATCCACTAGGCTCTTGATTTGTAGTATCTACTGCTGCCAACACATTAGTAAGACCAATCTGTTTTAATGCTAATATACTTGATATAGTATAGTTTTTTGTTTTGCTTGAATCTTCTACGTCAGTTCCTATTAACTTATCTGTTAAATTAACTGATGCATCTATGGGGTATGTACTAATTATCGCCATTTTTTACTTCTCCTGTTTGTACATTGATGACAGCATCATCTCCGTATTTTTCTAATAATTTTTTTTCTTCTTTAATGTAAGAAGCCTTCATTGCTTCAATTTCTTTTAATAAAGACTCTTTAGCTATTTCTGTATCGGCTATTCTGATTTTAACATTGTTATACTCTGTTACCAATCCTTGCAATAGCTCTAGCTCTTCTTTAGTTAATTTATCCATTTGATTATATTTTCTACAAATATAAAACTTTTTTATCTTTGCAGTATGAAGAGCCCACACCTAATAATTTTTATAGCACTATACTCAATTATATCTACAATTATAATATTGAATTTATTTTTTACAGAAAGAGAAGTATCATCTACTATTTACTCGACACCTGAAAAAATATCTACCGATACAGTATATATGAGCATTGATAGCTTAGATTCAAAAAGAGACACAATCAAATTATATTATGAAACAAAAGTTAGCAATTATCATATACTTCCTTCTTCTGAACGTATCGAGTTATTCGCAAGTCGTATTAACAGATAATAACGGAGACACATTAGTTGCCATCACTCTTGAGCAGATGGACAATATATACGTTGAGCTTATCCAAAAAGATAGCTTAATGGAACAAGCGATTATAAGCTCTTCTAAAGAAGCTAAATTACTTCAATTAGTAAGTATTACAGAAAATAACTTAAAGTCCTGTGAGAAGGTCTTAAAAGACGTTGGAGATAGTAATATCTATTTATTGTCTGAAAACAAAAAGAAAGATAATAAAATTAAGAGAACTAGAAAGGTTGCCATATCAGCTATAATCTTTGCTGCTCTTAGTATCCTTCTTTAGATACATCAAAAGAAGGGCAAGCCTTTGAGGAATACTCATTGTGACCGTGAACGGTGCTGCCCGGATATCTACTCTTTAATTCATCTATAAGCCATATAAGGGCTTCTTTCTGTTCAGGAGTTCTTGTATCTTTAGGATTCTTATAAGCCTTATCCATTCCTCCTGCGTATGCGATTCCGATGCTATCTTTATTGTGTCCCCTAACGTGAGCACCTACCTTTGATTCGGGTCTACCTACTTCAACCGTTCCGTTCAAGGTTATTAAATAATGGTATCCTATGTCTGAGAAGTTTCTAGCTAGATGCCAAGTTCTTACCTCTCCTACTGTTACATCTCTACCTTCAGGGGTAGCTGTGCAATGCACAATGATTCTATTTATGTCTCTCATTTTTTAGTAAATTTATCTAACGATGTAAGTCCGAATGCACCAAATGCAAATAGTGCGACTGCGTTTACTAACGTATCAGATGGCTTAATTGTTTCGTGGGAAAATGTGTTTGCTATAAGTGCAATAACTAAAGCTAATACACAAATCATACCTGCTACTCTTTTTGACGATATTGTACCTTTCTCGTCTGTAAATAATTCTTTCAATAAATTCATTTATTTTTAAGCCTATCGTTTTCTCTTTCTAAGAACTCAACCTTAGTTCTAAGTGCAGACACTTCTTCTGTTAACTTCAATACCTTATCTCTAAGGTCATCTTTTTCTTCACTTGACGTGGCAAGCAATGCCTCTAAGTTTCTTACTCTGTTTTTTAAATCATCTCTATACTGCACACCGTCATTATTTTCTAAGTTAATTTTTTTGTCATCTGCTTTTGCTTTCAATCTAGCTTCTAAAAACTTCCATATTCCGGCAGAACCTGCTACAGTTACCACGGTTATAATTATCTGCGTAATATTATCCATTTTTCTTCAATCTATGTATCTTCTCTGTTATTAATCTTCTCATACTTCCAAACGAAGCAAAAGTCAAAACAAACCAACCATAATGAGTTGGGGTAGGGAATCCAATATGAACCATATACATAATGGTTGTAATTGCAAAAACACTAAAGGTTACAACTGATGCTTTTACTCTGCAATCTATGTCCTCTTTAGATACACAAAATAATTGGTATAATCCTGCTACAAAGATAATAATTCTGAAGATATATAATTCGCCCAATTCAAATCCAACACAGATATGAGTCATAGTTAAATTTGCTAATGCTAGTGTAATCTCAGTTGGCTGACTATCACTCCTTAACCATATATTTCTTAATTTTTTAATTAGCTTTTCCATACTCCTCTCTTGTTACTCGTATTAAATTCCAAACAGCAAACACCAATATAAGAACCCAACCAAAGTGACTTCCGTGCAACATACCTTCCATAAAATAATTTATACAAGTACCTAACGCAATTAGTGTTGCAAATTGAACAGCTATCTTTCTAATCTTTAAACTACCGTTATAAAGAACTGCATATAACTGAAACCAACCTACAATAGAAGCAAATATTTGAAGAACTAGAGATGGCTCTCCCATCTCAAACATAGCAAACGGAAGTATAACTGCGTGCAATACACCAATTAAAACTTCATTTGGTTCTGAATCAGAATATAAAAATATTTCTTGAAATCTTTTTAACCCTGATTTCATTCTTCTTCAGGTGTTTCACAATACTCAGGATACTGAGTACAGTATGTTTCAACCCATAAATTATTGTCTCCTGCGAATGTATGTACAACATCATCAGGGTTAGGATACACAGCTTCACTTGAAAACTTGTCCGAGTCTGTGTTCCATAATATATCTACACTCCATAGCGTACTTAAGTTCTCGCAGTTTCCTTCAGAATCATATGCATAACATATGTGCCCTATCTCTGCTACAGCATTTACATCAGACGTATACGACACATTACCTTCTGCATCAGTAGTTGTAATACTTGCCTTAGCTGTCTGCCAAGCTGCTTCGTCTGTAAATTCGTATTTTTTAAAAATCATAATGTTGTTAATGTTGCTAATTCCTCATCACTCAACGCCTCATCAAAGTATATTAGTTGTTTTGTTTTTCCTACAAATTCTTTAGATGTAGCAGCATATCTTTGAAATTGGAGTTGAGATAATCCGTTTAAAGCACTCATAGTATTTGTAACCAATTTTACGCCATTTATAAAAACCGAAGCATTTGTTGAGTCATAAACTACTGCTATTTTATTATAATCAGATGTTGAACTTAAATTTAAAATTTCACTAAAACCACTTGTGTAACCCAATTCTACTTGTAATTGATTATCATCTAAATATCTTAATAAAATTCTATTTTCTAAACTCGAACCATCACTGATAGATATTCTCTTGTCATTTTCTGAAACATCTAATAAAGCACCTTCAAAAAACAACACCCCTTCCGAGTCGTTAAACGTCGCTGAAGTCCCAGCATTGTTGCAGACATCTGCGGTACGAGTTACGGTGCTTCCGCTTGTTGGGATGTAGGAAGTAGGGTAGCTGCCAGCCTCAAGTTGCCATCCAACTGCTTTAAATCCTACCGAACTCTGACCAGTGTATTTGACTATTCCATTATTTCCCAAGTTTGAACTACCACTTGTCCTTTTTGCTATCACTCTGTAAATATTGTTTCCATAATGAGTAACAGATATTGATGTTGCTGGTGCGTTTGCGATAATAATAGAGAAATCGCCTGACGAACTCGACGCAGAAACGTTAGGAGAACTATTGTCATCCATAATTACAAATACGGACAATGTATATTCTGTTGTAGCTACACAAGTTCCTCCATAACGATATCTGTCAACTGAATTATCTAAATAATAAGTATAATTATTAAAACCTAAACCAAATGAAGTATTAACATAAGATATGTTACCCGCTGGACCTTCGTTTGAAATTGGTTCACTATTTAAATATACATTCGTTCTCTGCGGCTCCAACAATAAACTCGCACAACTTGCACCACCGCTATAATCCAATCGAGGTACATCGTTTTCAAATACTTCTTTGACTGATACGTTGTCGATTGAGCCAGTAAATGAGGATATAACACTAATTAAAAAACCACCAGTTGATACCGCTTGTATGTAAAATTCTTGAACGCCTACTTGCGAAGCAACATTGCTATAACTTGAGCCACCAAATTTAATCCTTATTGAACCACTTGTGTAGCTTTTAACTTCTAAAGTAACTTTATAAGTTTTGCCAACTACAACACCACTTGGATTTTGAAAAACTATGCCAGTTGAAGCAGAGCCATTCAAGGAGCCCCCACTTATAGACCAATCGTTAATTGTCCAATCCGAATCCGTTGCAAAATCTCCATTAGTTACCAACTCACTTCCTAAAACAGAAGCAGTTTCAATCAACCCCTCACTATTTACCCTTGTTCCGCTTGATGAACGTGAGAAAGTGAAGTCGCCGTCTCCGTTAGTAGGCTCTATTGAGTATAGCTTTGTAGATTTATACCCACTTGGTATTTGTATTAAACTTGCTTTATCTATTAAACTCATATCGCATCTAAATTATTGATTCCATCTATGACACAATCAAGTGACTCTACCACTCCTCCATCTGCAATCACACGAGCTTGATATGCCTCGGCAATTTCTTTACCGGGAGCTATAGCTCCGCCCTGCCCTGTTAGTGCGTTTGATATGCCGATTAGAAGCCCTGTCATTTACCAAAGAGCAATAATCTCAGATGCTGCTGTTCCTGTTGCGAAAACTTTTACAACCTGTACAGGAATAAATCCTACAGGTGCATTTTTAAATGTAACGTCATCTCCACCTGATGTTGTAACCTTAAGGTCTCCTGCAACACCAACGTAAAGAACACATCCGTTGTTTACTCCATCTCCTCCACCTACTGTTGGTATCTCAGCCGTGTCTGATGGCGTAACTGCTGCTGCTCTATATGCTTGTAATTTTTGATATGCCATATCTTAAACCCAAGGTAATGCTTTAGTTACAGGAGCAACAGGAGGATTAATTTGACTATCAATTTTACCTGCTACTGCTGCTTCATATGAAGCAACACCTTCAGGACCTAATAATTCTTTTACCCAACCAATAACAATTTCATTAGTTAAGTCTTCAAATGGAATATAATCACTTCCTTCAGATACTTCGAATGACATATTATTCATTTTTAAAGTATACGAGTATTCAGTCCCATCTACTTCCTCTGTACCTAATACATCAAATAATGTATTAACTACATAGTCTATTTTGCCATCTATATCCTTTACATAAAGACTAGTAATTTGCCAAGTATAATTTTTCATATTTTTTATAATTTATTTTTTTTAAAACAAAACCTTACTACTAAGGTGCTAACATTATTCTTTTAGTTACTCCATTGATTAATACCTCCCAAGTTTCTGCTGCTGCACCTGTGTAAGCAGCAATTGTTCCTAGTGGGTTTAAACCTGACCCTACAACGAATTGACTGTCTGCTGTTGCATTAGCTTCAATACCTATCACAACGGTGTTGCTAAAGTTTTTATGGTCTGACCACTTACCTATAACAATATTATCGCTTCCTGTATTTGAACCGGCATAAGCAGGACCTTCTCCCGTTTTAGAACCTAAAAATGTATTACCGCTACCACTAACTACACTCACACCTGCTCTGTTGCCAATATAAGTATTTTGGTCTCCACTTACATTAGAGTAACCGGCTGCCTGACCAAACGCAGCATTATCTGAACCATCTATAGTATTAACGAATGTTGTAACTCCTACACCTACATTATGTACTCCTGTTGTATTTACTCTTAGTGAAGCAACACCAACTGCAATATTGTTAGTTCCTGTAGTATTTGCTTTTAATGTTTCACCACCAACTGCTGTGTTGTAGCTTCCTGTTGTATTTTCAGTTAAAGCATCATAACCTATTGCTGTATTCTGAATGCCTGTGGTGTTACTATCAAATGCATCTAGTCCTAATACTGTATTATTTGTACTAGGTTCTAAACTGTCAGCAATATCTGACATTGTGAAAAATGCTGCTCTTGAATTTGTTAACTCTGAACCTTTCTCCACTACGGTTACTCCTGTAGTGTCGGCTCTAAACTGTGCGTTACTTGGTACTGTTGCCATAATCTTTTTTTTTATTTTTTTTCTTCTTCTGTTGGGAATACTTCTCTTAATGCATCAACAATTATTGCTGTGTCATTCAAATTGTAGCAGCCTTTTTGTACTGCTATGTCTATTGCGTTTACTATTGTTTGTATCTTATCTTGCATAATGCAAATATAATTATTTTATTTTTATGCCTACCAAGGTAAAGCAGGTTTGCTTGGCTCTACTGATGGAGTAATTTTACTATCAATGATTCCACCAACGGATGTTTCATATGAAGATACCGACTCAGGTCCTAAAGAACTTTTTATCCAACCAATAACAATATCGTTAGTTAAATCATCGTAAGGAATAAAATCTTCACTTTCAGATACTTCAAATTTTAAAGCGTTGTATCTTGATTCAGCCGAGTATGTCTGACCATCTACCACTTCTTCTCCTGATATAGTAAATGTAACATCTACTACATAATTGCTTTGTGTATCTACATCTTTTGTATAAAGACTATCTACTGTCCAAGTATAATTTTTCATTTTATGCTAATAATATTTTTTCTGCTACTCCGTTAATTACTACGTTCCAAACTTTAGAACTTGTATTTGTTTCTGTTGCTACAGCTCCTGCGTTATAAGATGTTGAACCTACAACGAATTGGTTACTTGCTGTTGCTGTTGCCTCTCTACCTAATATTACAGAGTGACTAAAGTTACCACTATTTGTCAATTGACCTAATGCTGAGTTACCCTCACCTGTACTGTTTGCAAGTAATGCTTGACTACCCATTGCAGTATTATATGAAGATGTTGTGTTAATTAAACTAGCCACACCAACAGAAGTATTCTCATTACCTGTAAGGTTATTCTGCAAGGCAGTACGACCAATAGCAGTATTATTAGTACCTGAAGTTATTTTCCATCCTGCTGTATATCCCATACAAACATTTTGATTACCAATAGTAATATCCTGTAATGCTAATTCTCCTATTGCAGTATTTCCAACTCCACTTGTTAAACTGAATAATGTTTGGTAACCTACACCCGTATTATATAAAGATGTAGCAGAGTTTTGAGATTGATATCCAATAGCTGTACTAAAGTTACCACCTCCGGCAGCTAATGCATTCTGACCATAAGCTAGTCTTCTAAAATCTCCTGATGGTCCGTTGTACCATATTGAAGTTCCGTCATCATTTAATAGTCCATCTCCTAGTGTCGTACCTGCTGTAAACTTAGCAGTTTTACCTGCCGTTCCTGAACCTGAAAGACCTGCCGGTATTGTATCAATAAAGTCCTGCATTGTAAAAATTCCTGACCTACTATTTGTTTGTGATGAACCTTTTTCAACTATGGGAACACCTGTAGTGTCTCCTCTAAACTGCGTATTACTTGGTACTATTGCCATAATCTTTTTTATTTATCGTAAGGGAATATTCTATTTAGTGTATCTTTTCTTTCAGCACACCCACAAGACTTTCCTGTGGCTTTAGCTACTGTATCTACAACTTTTTTTATTCCGGTTGCTTTTGTAATTTTTTCTACTGTATCTCCTAATCCTTTTGATTTCATTTGCATTTACATTCTTTATTTGGACACTTGGTCACGTCAAACATAATACTCAACATAGTTGCATTCCACTTACATTGGAATCTGCACCAACAATTTTGAATCTTTAAACCTATTTTTACTAATAGTTTTCCCATTGTTGCAAATATACTAATATTTTCCCTTTCTACTTTTGGGTGAACTCTTAGTCGAACCTCCCGGTCCTGCCCATAATTTCTTACAAGACCAATAACGTGCAGTCAACTTGTTTGTTGCTGTACCACACTTATGTCTAGCCTTAAATGACTTGCGTGCAGCAGCAGAATAGTTATGACCATACCCCTTAGCACCAAAGTGAATTAATTTCTCCTTGCCACCTGAACAGGCTTTTACCATTTTTTTCTTACCTGCTCTATCGGACCTCATCACCCGATTGCACTTCATTTTACTTTTTGTTGCCATTATCGCTTTGTAAATTTTTTAGTTACTCTTCCTGCCGGAGTGTTAGCCACAACAGTTCTACCTCTTCGTCCTGCTCTTTTCTTCTTACGAGCAGTCTTTGCCCTTTCAGCCTTAGTCATTGACTTAGCCTTAGCAAGTGGCAGACAACGGTCAGGGTTCTTCTTATCCTTGCTTGTACCACAAGCACCTTTTATTGACCCATCCGTTCCGATGCGTACCCACTTCTCATCTCTCCACTTTTTAAGTTCTCCCATTACTTCTTGCTTTTCTTTGCGTAGTTAGGGTCTTTACAATATTTACTTGCAGCCATATTCGCATAGGCTGAAGGATAGGTGTCAAAGGTTCGCTTTGCCCAAGCTATTCCTGCCGGGCATATCTTATTACCTTTTTTCTTTTTAGTTCTACCCGCCATTACTTCTTACCGCACTTAGATTTATATGCAGATTTTTCAATTGTCTTGTTAGAAGGCAATCCAAACTTTTCAGGCTTACCACCCATTTTTGAATTTGCTGCTGAGAAATACGGTTTTAATAATTTTTTCATTTTCCTTGTCCTTTATACGGTTTCTTATATTTTTTAGAGCCCTTGTTTTTTGAAGTCTTAGATTTAGCGTGAACTCCCTTACGCTTAATCTTCTGCTTCTTATTGTAAGAAGTTAATACTAACTTAGGCATTTCTTCTTCTTGGTCTTTGAGGTCTTGCCCCTAACTGAGGTCTGCTACCAAATCCTGCTAGTCCTCTAATATTTCCAAATGGGTTAGGTGCTTGTCTTCTTTTCTTTTTAGTTGGAGCAGTTGCTTTGTTCCAACGTGCGATAGCACGGTCCTTAAAATTTATTTTACCATACTCTTCTTTTAACTTATCGCCACGAGCCTTTAAAGCTCCTTCTACATATGCATTGTTCTTTCGAGTATCTCTTTTAGCCTTTCTTATCATTTTTAACTATCTTTGTCTTGCAAATTTAATCAATTTTATTTTATGTCTACAAATCACGATTACCTCAAATATTGGAAAGTAATAAGATATTTTGTTCAAGCAAAGTACGGAATAAGGTCAGCAGACCTAGATATGTTACTATTTTTATATTCCGAAAAATATTTTAGTAAAACCCAATTTAAAGAGTTCAATGAGTTACTATCTTGGGATGTGAGTAGGTTTAGTAGATTACTCCGTGATGGATGGATATCAGTCTTTAGAAAACGTCAAGGGAATAAGAAAACATTGTACGAGTTATCGTACAAAGGAAAGCGAATGATTTCTTCTGTATATAAGAAACTTAATGGTGAGGAGATTCCAATGAGTGAATCAGCCAACCCTATGTTCGCTAAGAATGTATCTTACTCTGATAAGGTCTATCGTAATATGATTATACGAATGAACAAATACATTAGAGAACAACGACAACATCATTCTCAGTAATGATGGTGTACGGCTCATTCTCAATCAGCATTGTAAACCCTGCTCGCTTATCGTAGTATATGCTGTCATCTTGCTTGATGACCTCTACTGTACTACCCGGCTTAATTACTAAACCCTTCTTATATCGCATTTGATTTGCATCTTCTGCTGACAATAACAACCCGGAGGAGGTTTTTATTTCCTCCTCGATTGTTTTAATTACTATGTATTTACCTATTGGTTTCATTTCTCTTCGTAGCTTCGTGCCATTGTGATAATGGCGTTAGTGGATAGAATAGTTACTGCAACAGACACAGCATTCTGTAGTGCGTTCTTAGTTACCTTTAACGGGTCAATAACACCCATCTTGTACATATCACCAAACTCACCTGTCTTAGCATTATAACCGTAGTTGGCATTGTCTTGATTATATATCGAGTCTATAACCTCATCTATGTTACCACCTGCATTTTTTATAATCTGATTGAACGGCTCTTTTAATGCGTTCTCCATTATCTTAACAGCATCTAAGTTGTACGGTTTACTCGAATCATACCAATCATAGACCATTGTCCCTAGTTGAAATAATGCTAACCCACCACCGGGTAGTATACCTTCCTCAAGTGCTGAACGTACTGCACAGACAGCATCATCAATCCTGTCATACAGCTCCTTCTGCTCAAGGTCCGTCTTACCACCGGCATATATCACACCTATACCACCTGTTAGTGATGCGATACGAGATAGTATAAACTCCTTAGTCTCTTTGTTGGTTGTATTTTTATGCTGCTCCCATAACTGAGCAACCCTCTCATCAATCACCTCACTATGCGTGTCCTCATCCTTGATGATAATAGTTGACTTGTCTGCTGCAATAATCTTTGCTGCGTGACCTAGGTCAGCCATTGTCATAATACTTAGGTCATCACCTGTCTTCTCAGAGAAGTATGTAGCACCTACCGAGATAGCTATGTCCTGCATCAACTCGTGCTGCTTGTAACCAAAGTTAGGTGGCTGAACCACACATACCTTCAGGTTGCTCTTCATCACATTCGCTGCTAGTGTGTTAAGTACATTATTAGAGCAAGGTGCTATAATCAATAACTTTTTATTCTCCTGTATGATTGGTTTAAGTATACTCTCTATGTTTAGTATGTTCGCTATCTCAGCATCACTTACTAACACATATGTATCCTCTAGTACACACTCATCCTTCTTTTGGTCGTTAATGAATAACGGACTAGAGTACCCTCTATCAACTTTTATACCTCGAGTGGATTCATAATATGTCTCAGATGTCTGCGACCTATCTACAGTCACTATACCATTCTCTCCTACATCCCCATAAACATCCGCTATTATCTTTCCTAACTCCGGGTCGTTGTTTGCAGAAATAGTTGCCACATCTTTGAGGTTTTTCTTTGTAACCTTTTTAGATGACTTCTTTAAGTTCGCAACAACATCCTCTGTCATCCTTACCATATCACGAAGCACTTCAGTCTTGTTCGTGTCATCAATAACATCCATACCTGTCAATACCATCTCCTCAGTCAGTACAATAGCTGTTGTCGTTCCATCACCTGCTGATGATGCAGTTCTGTCTGCTGCCTCTCTCATCATACGAACAGCCAAGTTCTCTACAGGGTCAATTAAGCTAACTGCTTTAGCTACTGTGACACCATCTTTAGTTACTGTTATGCCGTGTGTGTGATTTGGTGATTCAATGAGTACAGTCTGACCTGACGGTCCTAATGTTGACTTGACTGCACTTGAAATGGTTTTGATACCATTTATAAGTTTGTCTCTTCCCTCCTTACCGAACTTTAAGTTCTTTGGAGTGTATCCGGATTCATTCATATTAGATTAAATTATTTGCAGCAAATATAATAAAAAACCATTACAATATGCAAATGACTAAATGACGACTTAATTTCCCTATATATATATATATATATATACTACTACTACTACTACTTTTATTCTAACTCTACAATAAGGGGTAAAGTGGTCAACAGGTCAGGATGTACAGTATCACTCGTTTCATCGGTCAGAAAGAGGTCATTATTTGGTCAGCTTTGGTCATAAAAAAAGGGATAATCCGAAAATTACCCCTCCTAAACAATTAAAACACAATATAAACAAACTAAGAATCTAGTTCGAATATCTTTGATTTCATTTCACCCATCGCAACTCCGTCAGCTAACATTTGAATTTTTTCCATCCGTTTTAGGGTTTTTTTATTCTCTACTGCTTGTTGGATTCCTGTAACACCATCTTTGTTTTTTTTAAGGTCTCCCTTCATTCTGTTCTTTGAACTAATCATAATCTTTGATATTTAATATGTAAACTTAATAATCCTATGTACAAAATAAACTCTCCGTAGTCAAACTCTTCATCTGCTCCGTAGTAGGAGAAGCCTAATGCGAAACCTATCTTTAACCTGTTCTGTAAACTTATCTCGTACTGCATATGCAAATATACTATTTTTTGTCAGATAGGTGTAGTAATTGGGTTATATATATGATATGCGTTGCAACTGCAAAAAGGAAAACGAAAAAAAAATTAGCAGGGGGGTTGGGGATTGTAAATCCCCATTGGGATTTTTTGGCGATTTAGTCGTGTGCGTGTGCGTGTGTGGGCGTGTATGTGTGTGTACGCCTGTTGCCTATGGGGGAATGGTGGTACTGCCTATGGTGGTGCGGTGTGGTGCGGTGCTAGTGGTGGGTGGTGGCACTAGCAATAGTGTACTATAATACATAACTTAAGTGCTTGTAAGCGTTTACAATCGCTTGTAAGCGTTTGATATATTTAACAGCTGTCAAGAGACGAGGCATAACCCCCTGCCCCGTTTTTGATTGGGTAAACAAATCATAGTCATTAACATTTGTTAATTACAAGAGAAAATCAGTAAAAAAAGCATAGTAAATATTAACATTTCTAAACTAAAAATATGGTCAAAATTGAACTAAAATTGAACATTTGAGGTGGTAGAATAAAAATGTTGATAACTTTGTAAGTGCCAATAAAATAAGGGAGTTTCATTGCTATTTATCCACAATTTAAAAAAAGCATAGGAATTTATTGGTTCATTTATATATATCTTTGTAGTGTTCAACGGAACGGGGTATGTCCCAAATTTGAAATGTTGAATGTTTAAGCACGGGTGTACTATGGTACACACATTACGAGTATAGCTTTGAAGAGAAAGAAAGCAGTAGATGTAGCGAAGTAGTTAGAATCGTGGGATATGGGCGAAAGCAGAACGTCAAGTCAACTATGAGGCTTGAGAGTTCCTTGAGATTTAGTAGCCCCCCATACAACGAGCATCGAAGAGTACAGAGGCGGTACGTTGACTAATGAGTGTTTATTCTTGTTCCTTGACATATTGACCGACTACGAGTGAGAGACCTACCCTAAACGTACATAGTACGAAGCAGTAAGGATGGACAGGAGAGTTAGGATGGAATCGATTGGGCAGATGCACAACTAAGAGTGTGCGATGTTATAAACAGCCGTAGTTTGACATACAAGTGATAATAGCTTGTATGAGGCAACAAAACAAAGATTTGAAAAAAAATTGCGGGTTACCGCAGATAAGGTCTTGCCGTCCAATAAATGAAAATACCGCAACAATTGAATAGAAACGTACCACAACAAGTGGAGAGGATTTGCACCGATGAATGCAAACTAAAAACACCAAAGATATTGCCCCATTCTGCTAGACGGAATGGGGCTTTGGTGGTAGAACAATTTAATAATAACAAAATGAAAGATTTAACACAATTATTCAAGCTAGTAGCTAAAGCAGTAGAGCAAAACGAAAACGGAAATGTAGTCAAAAGACATTGGTTTATTAACTATCAAGGTCACGTTAACACTATCGACATAAAATACTTTCCTCACGGATGGGAAAGAGATATGGGTTTTGAACACTGCGATACTCTACAAGAGTATCTGACTGAAGATGGTATTCAGAGTGCATATTGGTTTATAAACTCAAGATTAAAAAAGTAATACTGATGAGTCCTCAATGGACGAAACCTGCGAGAGCAGGTCTATTACAAACATTAAACAATATAAAATTATGTCAAATTTAACACAACAAGAATTAAAATTCTTAAACAAAAAAGTAGTAAAGTCTAACCTAAAATTAGCAGAGTTCCACAAGAAATCAAAGTCAGCATCTAACTACAAAATAGAGGCGATGAAACGCACTATTGCGGAGTATCGATTGGTGGCACAGGGTTGCGATTGGTTGCAATCAAAGGAAGGTAAAGCATTGCGTAAGGAGTGCGGAGTCTTTGAGACTAAGGTTGAGTATGGTCAAAAGCTATACGGCATCGGTCAGTCAATGATAAGTAGAGTCCACAAGTTTGGTAATCTTGAGCAGTCGTTCTTTGACGCATACCTTGAGTTTGGTGAGATATGCCCGAGAAGATTCACACTAGATATCAAGCAAATATTGAGAGTGTATGCAGTCCTTGAGAACGATGGCGATAACTATAGTGCAGAGTTGATATGCGATGTGTTTTCAGCTTGGGAGACCAAAGACGAAGAAGAGCAGGTACAAGAGCCAAGCGAAGAGCCAAGCGAAGAGGGTGAAGGTGAAG
>Ga0180433_10004400_pt1 | contig 19824 bp, 27 predicted proteins | sample SS_ome_8_FD_132980 | JGI IMG/M metagenome (GOLD analysis project Ga0180433, IMG submission 132980) | Hypersaline lake sediment archaeal communities from the Salton Sea, California, USA - SS_1_D_1 metaG | ecosystem: Environmental > Aquatic > Non-marine Saline and Alkaline > Hypersaline >... | reverse complement strand
CGTTCCGTCAACCTGATCGGAGAGGGTTTCCAGCGTATCTCCGTCCGCCCCTGTACGTGCTATCTGAGTACTCCCTGAGTCGGCGCTTGTTACCGGGAAAGCAGTCGATTCGTCGTACTTGGAAGCCGTTATAGCGTCGTCCGCGAGGTTAATACCGCCTATATCACTATCAGGAGCGTATATATCCATTCCGGTTCCAGCGCCGGTAGCCCGGAAAGCGTCGCCATTGGTAGAACCTTCAAGATTAAGAGCAATTGCGCTCCCCTTATTAGAAGCTGTTTGATTATCTCCGATAAGATCAATGGCGTTACCATCGGACGATCCTCCCCGGACCTCAATACCCGCATCGTCATTCGCCCCAACAATTTTAATACCCGGAGCGTCGCTTGGTCCGTTATTTCCTGCGGAAACATTAATACCCGGGCCGTTCTGTAATTGTCTGATATTCACTGCGGAATTACCATTTGTAGCGTTACCCGTGATAACCATTCCGTAACCGGAAGAACCAGACGAAATATCCATCCCGCTTGCGCCACTGCCGGTAGCGTTAATATCAATAGCGTCTGAATTAGCGGTATTAATTTCAACGCCGTTTGAACCGGAAGTATTTATTTCAATACCTTCAGCCCCAGAAGGTGAAATTTCAATACCTTTACCTGAAGTAGTGGTAATTTCAATACCGTCACCCGAAGATGAACCGCCGACGATTTCAACACCGTTACCGTTAGTCCCTCCTTCGATTTTAAGACCTGCGCCACTCAGCCCGCTTCCAAGAATTTCAACAGAAGCCCTTGACTGTCCGCCGGTCTGGTCGATAAGGACAGCGGGAACATCGGACCCTCCACTGCTCTCTATCCTTGCGCCGTATCCGCCCACCTGAATCTGTATTCCGGTAGAACTGGCACCTCCCCCGTCAATCTCAATACCGTTTCCTGAACTTCCGGGTGTAAGATCGACTGCGTTACCCGAACCGTTACCTGTTATAGCGATACCGTTGCCGTTACTTCCGTCTGCGGATATATCAACTGCGTTATTGTCTGCGGAATCTATATTCACGCCGATACCGGAAGTCGGAGCGATATCAATACCTGTACCTGAAGTGGTATCTATCAATACACCCTTACCTGAAGTGGACCCGCCGGATATCTCGATACCGTTGCCTGTTGCTCCACCGTCTACACTGACACCTGCGCCTGTACCGTTTCCAAGTACTGAAATACCATCACCGTTTGATCCTGTACTTAAAATCGCAAGTCCGTCACCTCCTGAACTTATAAGCCTTATGCAGGAAGTACCCGTAGCCGTGGCCTCCAGCGCATTTCCATTTGCACCTCCACGAAGCGATATACCGTCCCCGGCACCGTTTCCGTCAATGTCAATACCATGTCCTCCGCTTCCACCTTCAACGGTAAGCGCCGTTCCTGCACTATTTATAATGCTAAGCGATTTCAGGTAAAGGCTTGCGCTATTGCTGGATGTCGCCTGACCGTCAATATGGGTAAGATTGGCTTCGTTGAATCTGTTTTCAATTGAAAACTGAGCCAATACCTTTGATACGTTTTCACTGTCAACCGTTTCATCCGGGTACAAAACGATCGTATAATCGTTTCCCGTCGCCCAGAACCCTGCGTCCCCGGTATCATTCGACGTGTCTATTGAAACAAGATGTACCCCTGTCATTGAATCAAAAGGGCTTGTCATAGTTATCCCGTTAGTAGTAGACTTCTGAGTTGCGGAATTGTTTTTGTAAATACGAACATCGTCCGCTTCAAAAGCGCTCGAAGGGGCTACCCGTCCGCCGTCTTTGTCGTTGGTCGAAAACATTAAATTGACTGTTGAATCTTCTGTGAAATTTCCGAGGAAGTCCATTATATTAATCTCCCGTTAATAAGACCGTTTTTTACGTTACCGCCGTTTATAAGGGAACCGTTCGCTCCCGTTGAGGTGAAAATCCAGTTGGCGGAGTTGTTTCCTCCGTCAACCGAAGTACCGTCATTTACCGTGATTGTATTGCCCGTTAAATTACTGTCCTTGACATTAACATGTGATCCGCTGTCATTACTGTCAATCGTGAGGTTCCACTGGTTACCGGCGGACATCGAATCCAAATCGAGAAAACCGGCACCCGAAAGCCCTGAAGTGTCAAGACCTCCCCAGTGATGATTGGCACCGTTCAAGTACTCCACGTTATATGTTGACGTACCTCCGTTGGTAGAGAGATCGCCTGAAAGGTCCGAGGCATCGTCAAACTGTACCTTGCCGGAAGTATTACTCGTTTTAAAATTATTGAGAGATTCCCCGTTAAGGGTAACACTCTGTGTACCGGATCCGTCCGCTTCCACTGTAGATGTACCCTCGTTTATAGTCGAGGACGCTCCCATGTCAAAATCTCCTGAGATTTTAAGCGTACAGCTTTCAAGGGTCATGGTAGCGTTATTTGTAGAACTGTCTACACTCTCGACATCGTGCGTACCGTTACCGCCTTTAAATTCACAGTTATTTATCGTAAGACCGTTACAATTAAAATTAAAATCGTTACAGTCCATATCCCCGTTGTTCCACAACCATCCTCCGCCAGTAGTGATAAAGCGTCTTGTTACCTGCCGGTATCCCCCCGTACCCCCACCGAACCAGCTTGTCCCTATTGCCCCGGCATCAAAACCGTCCCATGTAACAAGACCCGAAGATGCACATGTAAAGTAGACTTCACCGCTGCCTGAAAGCGAAGGTTCAGTTGCCACGGTCAGTATCTTGTCTCCTGTCTGCGAACCCTGCCCGATCTCTATAGCATTAAAACCGGAAAACGAAAGAGTTCCGCTTCCGAATACGCATAAACGGCACTTGCTGTACCCGGTAACCGTTGTCGTGTTACCGCTGGCGCAACAGTTAAGTTTATAGATAATGTTACCGGAATTAGGGTTTGAAAGGTTACCTGTACCTGTGAGATCAATTTCCCCTGTTGATCCGGTAGTAAGCAGTCCGCTTGAGTCCGCAACCGTAAAGCTCCCGTTGTCAACGGTAAGTTTATATCCCGTAATAGTGAGATTACCGCCCTGAATATCGCAGGACCCGCACGTCTCATTCTGTGTGAGTGTCACGGTGTACGTGGAAATGGTAACGTCGTCCCCGGTTCCGGGCGTACCGCTCTCGTTCCACGTATTAGTGTCGTTCCAGTTTCCCGACTGTGCATCCGTAAAGGAAGCCATTATGTAAATTCTTTCGTTTCGACGGCGCTTAAAAGATCGCCGAGTGTAATACTGTTAGCGGGTTTCAGCGCCGAGACTGACAGCGCCGTTATCTCCGCAGATGAAAAATCCGTGTACAGGTCAAAAAACTCTCCCTTGATTTCATCCTTTACATAAGAATAATAAAGACGTATAGAAATTATTTCGTTTATGGCGCAACTGGATGAAAGCGTTTTATCCTGATCGACATAATAAACTTCGGGGTCTATCTGGCCGTAACCGTATGAAAACCGGGGGACCCATACGTCGATGTCTTCCCCCGCTTTTCTCTTTATTTTGACCTGTCTTATTACGGGATCATACTGTTTTGAATTGACAGGCAGAGGAAACGTTTTCCCGGCCTGTAACATGGACAGCGAAGCGTCGCCGTCATATTTTGATTTAAGCCGTATTCCCGTTTTCATATTTTTTATCCCCCTTCGCTAAAGTTATGGAGGATCATTTTTTAAGTATAAGCGCCACTGAAGCTATCCCTATAAGAATGAGAATAAAACCGTTGACCGCAATAATAGCCCCGAATATCCGACTTTGACCCCGTTCAAGAAGCCCTATCGCATCCCCGAATCTTTCCATTCCCTTTTCCATGTTCATTATCTTTGCGGTTTTTTCACCTTTACAACCGGAGAAAGCAGTCTCTATTTTATTGAGCCGACCGCCAAAACCGTTGACTTCTTCTTTCGTTGCGTATTCCATTACTCATAGTCCGAACGCTTCTGCAAGATAGTGCCATTTCGTACTTACAGGATTATAGAGAAAACCGAGATAATCTTTTTTGCCCGCCGTCGTCGAGAGTACGGGTGTCGGAAGCGTTGTCCCGAAAATGTAGTCCGCCCCGTATGAGAGAGTGTGACTTCCGCCGACACCCTGAGTTATAACAAACATTAAAAGTTGCCATGCCGTCGGATTGGTCGGATTTGCAAGCGCTCTGTTCCCGGCAATGGTCACGGTCGCCACGTTGCCGAGAGAAGCGTCTACCGCTATGTTTGCACCGTCCACGAGGGTAAACTGTTTCATTGAGGCAACTTCAAGTTCCTCGTTTCCTGCGGGATTGAGAACGGCGGTATATATGCCGACACCCGGAGTGATCTTGGAATTGAGGTATCCGGTCGTCGTATCGGCGGACGTTACCTTTACCTTGTCGTCGTGTAGTGAGGAAAAAGGTGTCTGTACATTCGGTCCGACGTGTGATTTATTTACGGTATATCTCTGAGGCATATCAATACTCCACGTCAAGGGCGATATCGAGAGTGACTTCATCCCCGCTGAACGAGGTATCTATCGACTTTGTAAGCCACGTAAAAGTATTCAAAGTGCTTCCTGTGACTGTTATTTTTGCGAATATTATGGTATACGTATAAGCGGACCCCGCAAAAGTAGCGGGAGTGAAAAATTCCTCTATTTCGACCATTTCGTTAAGGTTCTGCATGGGCCATGGCCCGCCGGTGTCTGCGGTGGAGGCAGTCACCGTGTAAAGAGTTCCGCCGGTTATAAGTTTTCTCGGTACGTTTCTTGTAACAAGGGCGGTATCGTTTGTTATCGACTGTACGATAAGAGCCTGACCGGACAGCGGTTCAATTATTATCTGTCCGGGAACGAGTTCAGCGGTAAACAGCGTACCGACTCCCGTGACCGCCGTACTTCCGGGCGTTACCGTAAGCGTCCCGGTAAGCGTCGTATTCTGCACGAAACCCTGTACCTGTGTTACCACTGAAAGTTCCCCGTTACGGTCCTTCGGTACAAGACCGTCGGCGAAATTGCAGAATACACCAGCCCCCCTGACTCTAAGGTTCTTGTTTACGCCGATCTCGTTGATACCCGCTTCTCCTTCCACAATTTGAAGGGCGTTCACGTCATTCGTAAAACCGTCACCGTTTACAATCGAAAAGTCTGCGGGAGGAAGGGGAAGGACAAGGGAGGAAACATACGCTTTTTTCGCCCACATACGGCGTATTGTCGAACTGTATTTATTAGCCATCGGAAGAAGCCTCCACGGAATCGACTATTGAACTGTCTGTGATATTCGGATATTTATAGTCACGGACGGCCTTGATAAAATTATCATCGACAATTTCCTGCGCCGTCACAATAGCTTTCAGGGTAATGGAAGTTTTTCCGACAAGCGCCGGACCCTGTACAAGCTGTCCGGTGAAGTCTGCATTTAAAACATCCGAGGCCCGACCGGGGACCCATACAAGGCGGTAAGGAAGTCTCTCATAAAACTTGACCATTGTTATCGCCTCCCGAAACAGAGGAGCGTTCGCATCCGATATGCGGAACATCTGAAACTGCGGATTGGTAACGATATTCGCTTCAAAGTCAAGTTCGGATATATCGGCGCTGAGAGTGATGTCCCGGAAATAATACAATGCGTTATCGAGTATCGGTCTTGCCGGGGTAAGCGCCGAAGCCCCTGCGGTCCAAATATAGTTACCGAGAACGATATTAGCCGTTTCCTCGTAAACGAACTGGACCGGGGGAGAATCGAAATACGGAAGGTCCTCGATCCGGGGAATTGCGAGGGTTTTTATTCCCGCAATAAGCTGTTTGATTTTTTTAATCATGTTATATCCTCACTTTATATCCGAAAGTTTCCCCCGTTACCACAAGCGTTTTTGAAGGGTGATTATTCGATATGCGGAGTTCAATCGCCCCGTCCGCCGGAAGCAGGTATTCTGTGTTAAGAAACCCAGGCCCGTTATCGTATCCCTGAATACACGAGGGAGGTATGCGGAGTTCCGGCCCGCCCCCCGTTACCGCCATATTCAGGTTTGTCCCGCCGTAAAGGTATCTCCCGTCCGATCCCTTCGCTATGACGGATACCGCTATGTACCTGTGAAGCGGAGTACCGATTGACGATTGATAATCCCCCTGTTCAAGAAAAAATCCCGCCTCGTTGTTGTACCATTCTACCGTCCCGGCGTTGTTGTAATACGCATTGTAGCGTATGGAGATCAGTTTGTAAGGATAATCCGCCTGAAGTTTCACGATCTGCACCGCCTGAGCGCCGGAGGCTATTGTCGGGCCGAGAGAGGCGAGTATGCCGGATGTCCCGTCTATGTAGCTGTCGTCTTCCCGGTTTATGAAATTATACCAGAAGGGAAATACCTGATTTTCGCCAAGTCCCTGATCGACGGCCTCACCGAAACGGACACTTCTGTTAAAATTATTTGTCCTTCTTAATTGTGAAGCGAGCATTTTATTATCTCCTGTAATAACTTTGATGAATTTAACAGGACGCTTTACAGCGCCCCGTTACATTCACCTGTTCACCATACCTCAGTCGTTAGGCGACATCAGCTTGTAACCCTTGAGGGCTATATTTATGGTATGTTCCCTGAGAGCGCCGTCCCGGTTCCTTATGTCGAACCGTATCTTGGTATTCCGATACCAGTAATACCGGAACGGATACGGTTGCTGGAAGTTCAGGCCGTATCCCGGAGTCAGAAGGTCTTTCGCCGGGACAAAGCCGGACGTAAGCTGTCTGCCGGAACGTGTATCCGTGATCTGTATTGAGATTCCGTCACCCGCCCATGCGGTTGATCCGAGCGAGTTGGGGATCGGAAAACTGGTTGCGTTTACAGCGTCGTAACTGAAGCAGTCCCCGGTGAGCCATAACGATTTAAAATCGGTCCCCTGCTCAATCGTTATATTGAACGCCTGAGTGGTCTGTCCCGCTACGGTTGCGTTAAGGTGATACACGTAATCATAGCGCATTGCCTGAGCGTCACGCTCATGAAGCATCTGATCGGCTATGGATGAAAAAGTTGGTGATCTGTCAATGGCTTGAGCCATTTCCGGGTTTTGAGAATAGCCTCCCGGAGTCGGCATAACACTGCGGTTCATAAAGTCTCCTTCGGTTCAGGTAGATTTTACTTATGTCGTTCCCTCGGAACATCGGGTATATCTCGTTGAGAACAATAATGTTCCCGGCGACATATACCCGGACCCGCAGATTTTTAAATACAGGGGAGAGGGACATCTCCCCCCTGTATAAATTCCCCTCTGCGGAAGGGGCGTATTGCCAAACCTCCCGCACCGCAAGGTACGGGAAGGGCAAGGTAAAACGGGCTTACTTCGCCCTTGTGAGAACACCTTCCAGCTTGACCTGCACTTCGGCACTGTCACCGTTGAGCAGAGTTGCGCCAGCGTCAAGGATCGTCTGAATTGCGGGAAGTCCCGAACCGATCCTGAGAACTACCGAGAAAGTCACAAGCTGATCAACGAATATCGGGGTGATCCCCAGCGTGACCTTACCGCTTGCGAACATATCTCCCGACCGTGTTGCGATATTCACAGCACCGGTATTTCCGGTAGCGCATACCGAAGGTACGAACTCGGAAGCCGGGCACTGAAAGTCGTATTCACGACCGGCTATCCGAATCTCGACGGTTGTGTGCTGGATAATGTTGTAATACGCCTGAACAACATCCTCTGCGTCGGTTGTAGCCGGAGCGAGAACAGACAGGAACGAAAGCCCTATCTTCTGGATAAGAAAAGTCTGCCCGTTGGGGAGCTTTCCGCTGTCCAGCATGTTCGTTTCGTTGACTGACTTCGTACCGGCACCGTAAGCGGTCCCGATCTGTGTCGTGAAAAAAGTGGTGTCAATGGCGGTGGTTCCCCATAGTGCGGTGTCATACAGGTAATGCTTAATGACATCACGGGACAGCGAATATGATCCGCCTTTTCCAAGCGCAATTGCCTCAATTGCTGCGTTTGTTAAAGCCACGGTATACTCCTTTTGTGTTGGTTTCTACCGATTACCCTCCGGGTCAATACCCGCCGGGCTGGTGAGAGAGATATATAGCCGCCCCGGTTCTCTCGGGTCCGGGACGGCGGATAAAATTTACCAGTCCATTCCCTCAAAGGGGTTGGTTCCGCTCAGATCACATCCGAGTCCGGCAGTCTGTGATCCGGGGGCGCTATAGCTTGCTCCCATGAGTCCGGCTACCGACGATACAGGGGCGGTAGGAACGTTGTAGCTTGCTCCCATGAGTCCCGGTGTGTAAGAAGCGGAAACGGGTGCGCCTGCGCCTGCACCTGCCGAACCTATCAGGATGTTGCTGGTAGGCAGACCGGCAAGTCCAAGTTGCGGTATGTTCTGCGCAACAAGGTCATAGATTCCCGTACCGGCGACAACGAGGCCGACGGTTTTCATCGTCTTGTTGCGAACGAGGGAAGTAAGGACCAGACCGGTGATTACATGTACGGCACCGAGAAACTTTCTCTGTGCTTTCATCCCTGCGGGAAGTACGTTGTAAACGACAGGCATTGCGATGGCTGATGCCACGATACCGGTACCGATACCGACGGCGGTCATGATTTTCTGCTGTGAAAACATTGTCCGCATGTTGAGTGCGGGGTTCCGGCGTGTACGCCTTCTCCTGCGATTAACCCTCGTGGGCCTCCGCATGAGCCTTGAGCGTTTCGGCCTTTTCCATCCGCTTCTCGTGTACCTGAGAGTAGGACGATATTTCCCGTAACGGGGATTACTTCTGCGGGATTTGCGCCTTGACGAGCGCCTTTTCCGTCTTATGACCATAACGGCCTCCTTTATGTGTTTACCCTCCGGAGCTTTAGCAAAGGAGGGTTGTGGATTAATAAGTGGAACTACCATGTTGATAACTTTCTTGGTTGTCCACATCTTATCCACATTCTATTAACAAATCTATCATTATGGACAGGAAAAGTCAATAGAAACTGTGAATAAGTTGTTAATAAAATGTTCATTACCTGTACATCCCCCACCTCGTAAGCCAGCCGAGGATAAAAACAATAACCAGCGCCGGAGCGCCGTACTTAATGGACCAAGGTTTTACGACAGGCCCGAAATTTATATCGAGAGAGGGCTTTTCCTTCGCCGGGGTCAGTATCGACGATACCTGAGAATCCAGCCAGCCCTGCATCTGCTTTACCTGCATGGGTGAGAGATTTACCTGCGCCCGGTTACCTTCAAGACGCTTTACCGACGGCGGATTCCCTGTGATTGATTCCACCCATGCACTGTACCCCCCGGCAAGACCTGCGTCGCTTGGGTTATCCGTAATGGCATAGACCTCTGACGCTACCGTGCCGGTGCTTATGAGCGACTGCACGGCAGGCTTGTTGAGAAAGGTTTCTATACCCTGAGATATGGAGTCGAGAGAGGCCATTAATCATGTATCCATGTTTCAGCAAATTTTTCTATATCTATATACCGTAAATTAGTACGGTATATTCCCGACCATCTTTCATACTTAAAATGTCTCTTAAAAAACATATCAGGTATTCTCCAAAAACTTGAATATTTGTTACGATGATAAATTCTCGGAGTAGCCGTTTTTTCTCTTGAGCGAGAAGAAAAAAATACTTTGTCTAACAAATTTGGAAGTCCTGCTTTTAAAAAGTAAACCATAATTTTACTCCTGAGTTGACACCCGAGAATTATTTTTAATTGAGTTTTCAATCTCCTTGAACCATGCCCCGGCGGAGAGCGAGGTCGCCACCGATACCGCCGTCGCCCCGAGCATGGCGTATGACACCGGCCTTGCCCCGTTCCACGTCCAGTAGGCCAGAAGCCCGTATATGCCGACACGTATATACGCAAGCAGGCATTTGTCCCCGGTAAACGGAACCGGCGTAAACGGAATAAGGGAGAGTCCGAGTTGCTTTACCGTCATGGGAGAGACAAGAGTATTCGGTATGTTGTTATTTGTTTTCGGGGTAGCGAGCGTAGTTTCAGGCATTAATTTTCAACCCCCGCATCTGTGACTTTAAGTTTATTTCCTATTATGTAAAGCTGTTTTTTTCCAGTTTCGTCCATGGCGACAACACACGGCGTTTCAAATTCGTGACGGTAAACAGCTTTTGTTCCGTCACCTCCGCCGTTCCACTTGTCACATTCATACTCTACAGCTATCGCTTTGCCGAGATATACCAGCGTCCGGGGTACGTGAAAGTTTATGTTTTTCTTCCAGCGAACATTCCTTCCATGAAACTGGTTGAGCCTTTTTCTTGCGTTCATTTCTTGGCAAGTACGAAAATAAGACCGAGCAGGGCTACAGCGCCTATACCTATGGAGGCCATTGTAAGCCCGGATACCGGAGCCTGAGCCACTATCTGATTCGCTCCCGTCTTGCTCCCTCCGGAAGTTTTAAGGGCGTTAATTGCGAGATCAAGAGCTTTCTGGTCCGAAGCCGATCCCCCGCTTTTAACGTCGTTTACTATCCCGACAACATCCTTTGTCGTGTCAGTCAGAAAAGATATGAACTGCTTTGCCCTGCTCTTTTCGCTTTCCGTGTACGCCTCGTGAGCCTCTTTTATTTCAGCAGTGGTCATTTCGGTATACAGGTTAGGATCAAGGGTCTGGCCAAGAGGGGAATACCCGTACCTGTAATCGTTTCCGAGCATTGTCACGTTCATAATCACTCCTTATTTTTTAGCGACTGCGAGGGTACTCAAAAGTATCACCCCGCCGACCGCCATTAATGAATAAAGTAAAATTCTTGTCTGTTCAGCTTTTTTCGCTTCGTACTGTTCTTTCGTAATACCAAGTTTTTCAAGTTCTATTCGTTCTTTTTCAGCGAGTTCCCCGGCTTTAAATTCTGCTATTAAAGCGTCCGCCTCCTGTTGGTACGCTTCCTTTGAAAGTTGTCCCGATTCCTGAGCGGTGCCGAGTACATTTAACCAGCTTGAAAAAATGGAAGTCATTGCTCCCGAAAGAGATTCATAGTTCATTTTCTGACCGCCATTATAAGTCCGAGCGTTACAAGAAGCCCCGCCCCGCCGACTATAATATACGGAAGAACATTATTTTTTCCTTCCTGTAAACCTGCAACATACTTCGCTGTATCAGCCTGTATCTGAGCTATATTGGCACTTGCTTCAGCCTGTGCCTTTGTTGCGGAAGCCTGAGCTTCAGCAACGTTAGACGCTCCCACTGAGGCAACGAGCGAAGAACCTATATCCCCGACAGCGGATATTATGGAGCCAACGTCAAAACCATCCCCGACACGTTCCTCGTATGTCATTTTCTTTTTCTCCGCTTTCGTGCCATCTTTACAAAAACAGGTATAAGGGCAACACCTATTCCGGCAATAACAAACGGAATATATTCCTGCTTCCACTGAAAAGACCCCGCCGTACCTCCGGGCCGGGACTGTTGCGCTCTCATGATATCCTGTACCGTAAGCTGTGCCATTATATAACCTGTGAAATTCCGTAAGCTGTTATGGCACCGCCGATAAGCCAAGGAGTAATGCTTCCCTTTTTCTCGACAGCGCCTATATCCTTGAGGTCTTTGTAACTGAACGTAAGACCGGAAGATGTCATGTATTGTCTTTTAAATTCCTGCCGTATTGCGGGAGCCTGAAGATAATTTTCCCATGTCGGGCCCGTATCGACAATTACGTTATCGCTTGCGTCCATCATATTGTTTGTAAGGTTCTGAGCCATACTCGTAAATACCGGAGCGCCCTCTGCCTGTGACGCTACGGGGTCAAGGACAAGAAAAGGATTTTCAGTAGGGTCGTAGACACTCTCATGCCTGACCTGTAATCCCTGCGGGGAACGCAGTTCCGCTATTCTCGCTTCCAGCTTGTTTATATTCATGTCCACGAGAGCAAGGGATATCTCATACATGTGAAGCATAGCCTGTTTTACAGGGAGAGAAAAACCTTCCTCTGGAAAATCAATAAGCGGACCGTCCTGTTCGTTGTCCGGCAATGTCATTGTCTCTGTTTTGATACGCTGCCCTTTATGGAAAATGGTAACGTCAATAGGAGTATTGAGTACCGGGCCTATCTGCATCGACTGTCTGTTTAAAACACTGCTGTACAGGGTTTCAAGAGCCGGAAGGTCCTCTATGGTCGTGAAGTCAAGTATTTCCTGCGTTGTCCGCATGTAATAGTAATAAACAACTTCATAAAAACGCCTGACCATTTCTGCGTATATAAAACGATCTTCAAGTACTTCTTTTCTGTCAAATTTCTGTGTGGGGTATTCTGAAAGAGAATAAGCACGGGCGTAAGAAGGGTGATTTCCAAGATAACTGCAAATTCCGACAGACTTCGTTTCCACCCCGTATGCGTTACTTGAAACTTCGCCCTGAGCCTGATATGCCGGGATATAGTTTTCGCCGACGGGCTTGTAATATCTCATGGTAACACCGGCACACTTGTACATTTTCAACAGATTAATGTATTCAACCGGATCGACAGTATAGGCGAGAGTGGACCAGTATTCCTTTTGGTCCTTCGGTATGGTAAGGTGCCTGTGTATCCTGTAATAATTGTCAGACTGCCCGAATCCCGGAATGTGATGTTTTTCAAACCATAAACTGTCAAGTTCGGTTTTTATTGTATACCCGTTTTTTACAGCGTCGGGAATCATAAGGTCGCTGTTATAATAAACTTCCTGGCTTGGCAACATTGACGTATGAGAATATCCGACATCGTTTGATACGGAATAAGAATCAACATTCTGGTAATGGCTTAAAGGATGTTTTCTTGCAGAAGAAAATGCAAGGTTATGGGCTTCCTCCACGAGAGAACCGACATAAGCCTTTGCGTCCTTTTCTATCTCATAGAGACTTTTATGAGCTTGATCTACCGCATATTTTATTTCGTCAAGCGTCATATTGGAAAAATCCATCACATAATCAACCTGTCTGTTTCCCGCACTCCATTGTTCCTTGATAAATTCCGAACCGGCCTCAAAAAGCGCTCTTTTGAGTTCTGCGAGAGTGGTAAAATTTATTGAAGCGATGAATTTACATATATTGAAATAGGCGGTTTTCGGGTCTGTACCGCCGAGATTGTCAGGGACAAGACCCTGCGGACGGGGTATGGAATCCCGCCATCCCTCGTATGTATACGCAGAATATGACGTACCGGGAACAGTATCGCCCAAAAATTCATAATTCATGAACTGTCCTTATGAAAACCGTTTCCACGCAAAATAGGCGACTACCGCTATTCCGCCTATAATCATAACATTGCGGACCATGTTACTTTGTCCTGGGATCGGAGCGCCGAGCGTGCCTATCGCTCCCGTTCTCATGTACAACGGATCAACAGCCTGTTCTACCGGGGTCCACTGAGATATCACCGCAACGGCTGAAGCGAGCCTGCCTTGATTGGCTTCGATCTCGTTCATGATTGCGGGAAAGCTGAGCCTGAGATCAGCTTCATTGTTGAGAGTATAAAGAGCGGTCAACATGGCCCTCATTCTCTGGTCCCGTCCCGCAATATCCTGAGCCACGATTTTATCGTAACTCTGCCGTCCCTTCTGAACAAGCAGGTCAAGGAGGTTGGCATACTCCCTTGTCACTTTACGGATAAGAAGTACCTGCTGTTCCGGGGTTTTTAACTGCAACATCGTATTGGCCTGTGTTTCGATATCGTTACCGAACATTTTAAACCTCCCTTAGCGGATTATTATAATTGACAAAATGAGCGCGAGAACAACGGGACCAAGAGCCGTCAGTTGTGAAGTGTCCGGTGAACTGGACGTTTCAGGAGAGTATGTTCTGAGGTACTGGTCCATCCGGTAAAATTACATGTTGAATGTAATGTTCCCGCTGATGTCCCAGCGTATTGATATTATAAGTGCAGTCCGCAGTGACCCACTTACCATTAGTATATAATTCCGTATATACGTGATGCAAGGATTTTCTTCCCGGCTTGCGGACCGCTACAAAGCGATACGGTATTCCCCGGAGATACGCCCAGCTTGCGAGCGCTATCGCTTTATCGTCGCAATCACCGCCATACCCTGTCATGTTCATGGTATACCGGGGACGCATGAGCATTTCTTCAGTCGGAGGGTCCGGGCGAAATGGAAGGTTGGATATTATATCGTAAATCTCCTGAAGCGAACACCCGGCCCACGGCAACATGTCCTCGTAATAACGCCGTACCATGTAGTGCATGAACGGGCCGGTTGCGACCGCTTTTCCGTTTGTACTTACCGTTGTGATTTTCATGGACAAGTCCGTTACCTTATATTATACTAAAAAAGAAAGAGTACGTCAACACCATTATTAAACCTCACAGAAGGAGGAACCATAATGTCCTCGAAAAAGAACCCCGGAAAACAGCCGGAAGCAGGGCCGAAACTAAAAATACCCGACGGCGCTCTCGTAGATGAAAACGGTAGTATAGTAACATTGGAACAGGCTTTGTATAATTCGCTCATTGCCCTTCCCGCAATACTTGAAGACATCGCTGGAAGCCTCGATATAATAAGTACATACACATATAAAAAGGGTATGGAAGAAAGCCTCTTTGACCCGGAAGAAATTAATGTATTGAAAGAAATAATTGAAGGTAAACAGCAGGAATCCGGTGAAAATGAATAACCTCGATCCTCTTGATCCTCTTGATGCAATAGAGGGATTTTTCATATCGTTTACCGCCGGGGAGAGAAAAGACCTTATGGTCATGCTTGAGGAGGAGGGTTATTCTCAGAACAACGACGGGGTTAAAAAGTTTCTTCTCGATTCATGCTTGGAAGATGAAGAAATAGACCTTCATGATATCCGGGGATCGGCAACGGAGAGGGTCATATCAAAAGCCGGGGAATACCTGAAAGAGCATCCCGAACTTGTGGCGCAGGGGAAGTCGCTGGCGCAGAACATCGGGACGGCCATTAATAATATGATAAAGAAAAAAGGGCGGGAAAAATACCCGCCCTGAACCGGAACCTGCGGTAGATTAACCGGCTATCCCAACTGAGGAACCTTCTTGGGCTTCGGAAGTGAATCCATGATCTTGCGGAGAGGGTCCTCCCCTTTTGACTCCATGAGCGACGCTACACTGAACATATAACAGTTATCCCCGGCCTTACGGGGCTTCTTGAAGTCGATTCCTACCTCGATACCGTATTCCAGCGTACCGTCGGGGTCTTTCTTTTTAACTGCGTTTAACTCACTGTCAAGCAGGTCTGTACCCGCATCCGGGAGCATTAATTTCCGGGACTTCGCCTCCTTGCCGTCAACGAGATTTACAGCAAAGTGTTGACCGACAAACTTGATCCAGTCCCCGAAAGTACTGGTTCCTGTTTCGATCCCATTGACCCGTCCAACGACACGCATAACCGGAATAGTCCCTTTACCTTCCGCTTTTTCAGCGATCTTGTTAAGGGTTTCGGAAGTGAGTCCCATGTTACCATGGGTGATTTTTTTGGGGAAACTCGGTGCCATAACGGCCTCCTTCTGTTAAGTGAATGTAATTTGTGATCGTTTCCTGCGATCACTAATTAAAAGATACTATATGGAAACTGAACTGTCAAATATTTTTTACTTCCAGTGTTTCGGAGGGTTCGGTTGAACCATCACTTTGTGCATACTGTCCTCAAAGGTGTCCAGTAAGTCTCCTCCGGTTACCGGACGCTTCCAGATGCGTTTAGAATCGCAGTTCAGATCAATCTGTTTTATTTCGTCAGCGAAAACATTGATCCTCAATTTATCATGGTTTTTTGCCATTGCCTCGACCCAGCTTTCAACGTGCAGGACCGGATAAGGTATGATTTTTTTCTTTCGGTTATTTTCGAGAATTGATTGCCACGTATCGCCGTTACGTGGTTTAAACCCCTTAAAAGCGTTCGCCTTATTCAGTTGATACATACCGCAAGCTATAAGTATGGATTTACCTTTATCAACATACTCAAATTCCCCTAATCCACCTTTAACAAGATAGTCCGGGAGCGGAATGTCGGTCATGACGGAATCCGTATGAACGGCAAAACAACGATTGCCAAGAAGGTTCTGTATCTTCGTAACCTTAATGCGGGTGTTAGCCGTAATGACACTACCGTATACAGGGTTCCAGCCCATACCGGCGACCTGCCGACCGTCCGGCATTTTAATGACTTGAACGGTTTTCCCATAGAAACTGTTCATGATGATTTTACTGAAATTGTATACGAGGCGGTCATTTTTCGATTTCTTTTTTATCTCAAAAAGGGTGTCTATTATATGACGGTACGGGTATCGCTTGCGGTTGACAAAAAGCCAAGCGCCGTAAACGATTTTAACTTTTACACCCGATTCGATCATATACTCATACTCCTGCTTGGTAACTGTCAGGTAAAATACCCCGGCGGGATACACCCGCACGTTTTTTGTCATTATCCCGCAGGGGATATGCGTCCGGGAGCGGTTATCTATCCGACAACGAATAAAACCGTATACGGCTTCTTTTTCATACGTGCTGGAAAACTTGACTTTCGCCTTTGATATGTCTACCAGATTGGCTATTTCATACGGGTAAGCGGACGTTATATCGTACTCGTAACCTGTAAACGCCCCCCGGTGTGTCACCTCGAATTTACCTCCCTCGTAACTGTCACAAGCCATTTTAACAAAATTCGGATGATGCTTGAACAACCGCCATATAGTGACAATATCCGTATTGGTCCTGAAATACTGGAACGAAATAGAAGCGCAGGAATATAGAGAGGGAGTTATTATGTTAAATGATTTCAGTTTATTGACAAGGTACTCTCCGAGCTTTTCAGTCAGCCATGCGTCCCTCTTACAATATTTCCTGATATACCCCCTGAAATAATGGACAAATTTCTTAGAAAACTTTTTTGTGCGTATGTCAATTTTCCTCTCGTTTAAATATGTCTGTGACGCTTTATCGAGAGAGGACTTGTAAAACTGTGATATATCCCAAAAATTAACACGGTCACGGCCCTTGACAATACGGAGTAGCTTATGCGGAATATACTGGTATTTATAGTTCTGGTAGATAACCTCGTTTTCCTCCCATAAAGCATACATCGTACTGCGGGGGAGGAAATAAAGGAGCGCCCCACTGTCGTACTTCATGTTATAGATAACGAAATTTGCGTTAACGTACTTTGGTGTGAAGAAAATATCGGGTATCTGCTCCGGAAGAATGTCATCGTCCGGGGTACAGAACATGAACGGTTCACCTGTAGTATAAGCCTCTGAATCAATACCGATAATTTTGGAAATGGCCTTAATGTCAGTGTCCAGATTCGGCTTACTGTACACAAGGTCGTCCCACTCAAGGGAGGTTATCACGGACTGTCGCTCCTTCTGAGAGAGGGGGAGGCTTTGTAGCCTCCCTTATTTAAAGCGTTTCAACTACAATTTCACCATTTTCGTAATATACGGTGGCAATAGACTGTGACCTTCCACGGCCTGAACTTCCGTATGTAGCGTATACATCGAATTTATCTACGCCATTAACATGCCTTCCATAAACATCTACACCACTCCTCCACCCGTTAATGGACGCAGATATACCCTCTTTTTTAGAACCAAGGCGGGAGGCTTCGCCCCGATTTCACTGTATGGTGCCTCTGAACTGAGCCATACATGCTCCTTTGTTAATGTTAATAATATTCCGCTTATGCGGACTCTGCTTTTGTGTACATTTCCCAGTCGTCAACAGTCATTTCGGACTGCCACATGGACCAGATCATTTCCTCATACGGAATATCCCATTCGTCGGACATCTCCTCTGCCTGTTCCCTGTATACATCCAGGGCGTGCATGGTATTGTTCACATTGTATGTAGTCAGTCTTTTGGCCTCACTGACACTTGCTCCCACTGAACGCAGGTCATTATAAACGAAACGCCTGTATGCTTTTGAGAGTTTTACCAGCGTCTTTTCTCCGGGGGTCCATTCCCCGCTTTTAAATTTCGCCATCGTTGAGGCCGGTATCCCGGTTCCCCGTACACGTTTATAGTCTGGCACTATCTGCCAATGCCCGTCTATTTCCCTGTTGCGTATCCTGCGAGGCTTAGTTACTAAATAACCCGCTTGTAACATGCCCGGAGAGTAATTATCCAGCATGTACTTCGCCCATGAGGGTATCGACATATTCTAAATCTCCAGACCGCAGACGTAGAGGGGGGATACTATTATAATAACATAATTACAACGTATACAACAAGCACGATATAAACGATTTTACTTTATCGGTTAAATACCATATATAGCGATATAAGCATCTTGGAAACGGGAGACGGGTACTGAAACAGTCTCTTTATACACTATTATTCTTTTGGCGAACGGGTTACAAAACTAACTCTTTGCGCTGGCACGAACGGCAGACCAGACCACGGTTATCGTCTTCAAGCAAGCACCCGCATTCGGAACACTCGCGCTCTTCAACAGTTTCGATAAGCCCCATATCTTCCATCGACTCGCCGACCAAATTTTCCAGTTCTTTTCTATCCACCTTTAACCTCCAGTGAGCCAAACTATAAATTAAAAATCGATTTTATTTATTACAAAGGTTCCGGCAACTGGCGAAGTGCCAGCTACTATAATCCCAAATCAACTTGCTGGCATTTTACCATTGCCGTGTTAGGTGCTGTATGGCAAATTTCATTAATGTTCTGCGCTGGGGCGTTTTAGCGCATGGATGCGCTCTTCTGCTATCCGGCAATACTCTTCGGAAATTTCAGAACCTATAAAATTTCTACCTGTTAATAACGCAGCCTCTGCTGTTGTACCGCTTCCCATAAAAAAATCTGCTACCACATCGTTAGGTTGCGAAAAGCCAAGTATCAAATCACGTACTAATTCAACCGGCTTTTGTGCGCCATGAATCCGGCTTTTGCCGACTGGCTTGTAGCACAATACCGTTGGATAGTGGGTGATACCGTCCGTTCTGTTGTAATCCAGAACAGAACGGTTGGCATAAACAATGAGTTCGTGACGCTTGCGAAACGGAGAGCCCATCCCAATTTTGCCTTTGTCCCAGACCAACATTTGAATAGAACGCCAGTTGTAAAAAGCACGAAAAATGCTCGGATAATACGAATCGTCGCAAAACATGAAAACTGGAGCCTCTGGCTTTAGTATCCTCTCAAACTCCACTTTGAGCATTTTTATGTACGTCTCCTGAATACTAAAATCTCCAACATTTTTCACCAGTGTACGCCCAAAGGATGTTACGGTCGGCGTTGAATACGGCGGGTCGGTTATTATCAAATCAACGCTTGCATCTGGAAGCGACGGCAGAAAGTCGAAACAGTCTGCGCACTGGATTGCGTTTGTCTTCGGCGCAGGACACGCCGTGTCTTGCCCCGAGCCTATAATTTTAGAATTTGCCATATTGCACCTAATGCATTTGTTGTCTGTGGACATAGAAGCATTTATTATGTCATACATCTCTTCTACAAGGCCCTTGTCCGTGTATCCCTGCTTTAAAAGCGCTTCCCCGTCACAAAGAAAATCGGATATCTGGTCGTCGCTGTAACACTCCCTCAGTTTCGATATTTCAGACTCAGCATTCATCCGTACCCCCTCGTTATAAGTATTATTGTATAGTTGTATACATCTATACATATTATACCATTTGCCAGAAACATAGTCAAGAAAAAAATGGATTATTTTTGTTTTTGGGGTGTAAATAGCGGGAATTAGTTAAAGAGTTTAAATAGAAATGGCGTACCGAAAATCGTTGATATTTAATGTGAAGGGAGAGGTTTTTTTCTTCTGTGTAAAGAGAGGGTAATGAAGGTGAAAAAAGGCTATTTCCCCCTATGAAAAATGTAGTTTGTAAAGATGGTGTTATGGGGGAAGAAATTCAATGTTTGTCAAGGCTGTGTTTCGT
>Ga0180433_10004399_pt1 | contig 19825 bp, 11 predicted proteins | sample SS_ome_8_FD_132980 | JGI IMG/M metagenome (GOLD analysis project Ga0180433, IMG submission 132980) | Hypersaline lake sediment archaeal communities from the Salton Sea, California, USA - SS_1_D_1 metaG | ecosystem: Environmental > Aquatic > Non-marine Saline and Alkaline > Hypersaline >... | reverse complement strand
CTTCTCTTTTACTATTTTTATCTCGGAAGCAGGGTTTATGACATCCCACTGCTGTGAGAACTAGTGACCTTAAATGGACGAATATTTATAAACATTTCTGCTCTAGTATAATACACACAAAAACACTAAAATACACAGGTGTAACGATGACTACAGCAGAAAATCTAATCGGGGAACTACGGGGAATGGAAACAGCAAGAAGCAAGATGGCAGTAATCAAGTATCTAGGAAGATATTCTAGTGATAATGTTGTAACAGCTCTTGAAAGGGAACTTAATAATCGAAACAGACTTGTCGGACGGGCCGCTGTGGAAGCACTTGGAAGATGCAGCAACAGCAGAGCAGTAGGCATTCTCCGCAAGCAGTTGCAAAGCCCAAGCGAAACAATAAGGGCTGAAGCAATACTAAGCCTCGGAAAAAGATTGGGAAGAGACTTTGCAGAAGAACTTGTTTCCATGCCAATTGAGGAAAATGAGGTTGATGTAAGGGAAGCGGTCACGGAAGTTCTGGCAAAGCATTTGGATGTCGAAGGTGCAGGCAGGAAAATCAGTGAAATCTTCCTGGAAAATGGGACTTTGGATGTAAGAAAAGCGACATTCAAAGCTCTTGGGCGATGCAATGATGATGTTACTCGCAATATATTAGTAGAAAACCTTATCGAGCCCCCTGCCAACATTATCAATTATAGGTATGCCGGAGAAGCACTTGGAAAGCGTGCGGCAAGAGGAGATGAAAAGGCATTCCAGGCACTTGTCGATGCTATTGAAAGTGACAATATGGATTCATTAAAAGGAGCAGTTGCAGGTTTGAAGGCATATGGCAAGGCAGATGCTCTTGAGCCGCTTAACCAGGCACTCAAAAAAACCAACATGGAGTATGTAAAGTCTGAGATTATGGATGCCATCAACGCATGCCATGGGAACGCGGCCAATCTTGAAGCAGCAAAAAGAGCTGTAGAATGGGTTGCAGGAATGTGCGATTCGGCTCAGCCAATGCGAGTTGAGGGAAACGGAAATACTGTTACACTACATGTATTTGCTAGAGAAACTACAACTACAGAATCTCCAGTTCCTCCTGCAAGAAAAGCACCAATCGCAAAGCCAAAGAATCCACGAGTTGTTTCTGAAAAACCAAAAAAGCCTGAACCTGTAGAGGTAACGAAAGCTGAAAGTGGAGAAGCAGTCAGTTCTGCAGATTATAATATGTCTGATGGGGACACGCTTGCAACCAACCTTTATGATGAAAATTCAGCAGTCAGAATGGAAGCTGCAGAAAAACTTGGCAACGGAGAGAGGAATGATGATACTGCAGTTCTGCTCTCAGGAATCCTTTATGATGATTCACCTGAAGTAAAAGAGGCTGTCGTAAGAAGCCTTGGAGAGGTTGGAACCACAGAGGCAATTGCACCTCTTATGCAGGTTCTTGCTGATGATTCTGTGGATTCTAAAAGCGTCGAAACTGCAATCCAGAGGATAATGAGGGATTCGGATTCTGAGTCAGTTGATAAGGCCCTTGAGCAGGGAGCTCAGGAGCTAAAGAGAAGCGGCAGTAAACTTGGCAATAAATCAGGAAAGATTCTTGAGAAACTAATGGCAAAGGTCAAGAAAGAGCAGGAAACTCCCAAGAGTGCCGAAGTAGATGCCAGAAAACTTGCAAGAGACGTTAGGCATGTCGCCAGAATCAATGGCAGGGGCGGAAAGCGCAGGAGAAAGAGAGTTTAGAACTACTGCTCCAACAAACCCCAGATTTTCTTTTTATTTTCTGATTTTAATTTTTCAAAATCTTTTTTTCTTATGATAAGACGCTTCTTTGATTTCAAGAATTTCTTTATCGCTTCATCATCTGCATTTTCAATTACTAAATCATGCACGCCATCCATGCTGCCGGAGTAATTACAGTCAATCTGGCCGACCATCAGTCTTTCGTTTTCAGAAAAATCATCGAATGAGAAGTTGGATGGAAGTTTTACGACAACACGGCTCTTGATGTCAACTAGTTTTTTTGCAAAGCCTTCGTTGCTGCACTCGATCTGAATATTCATGATGCAGGTTAAGCTGTCATAAACGTCGAAGTTAGGGCTTCTGCCCTTGCTGTCAAGGTCGATAATATGTATCAGCTTCCGCCCGTTTTCAGCAAAGTCTCTTGCAACATCAGTCGGCTTGCCAAGAAAGGTCATTATCCCCTCTTTCTTGGAAAATGCCTGCTTTCCCCTGATATAAATTACCGGAATCCGAAGCAAATTACCCCTCTTTAATCTTCTTGGCAGCATCAGCTAGAGAAACTAAGTTCTCATCTCCTGAGACCATATTTCGAAGAGTCACTTTGCCGCTCTCTTTCTCGCGCTGCCCGATAATTATCATGTAAACTATTCCAAGTGCATTGACATAGTCAAACTGCTTGCGCAGATTCCTCTTCTTCAAATCAGTCTCCACAAACAAGCCCTTCTTCCGAAGTTTTGCAGCAGTTGATAGCGCATCCTTATAGAAATCAGGCTTGGCGCAGGCAACATAAACCTGGGTCCTGCTCAGTTTCTTTTCTTCCCGCTCTGCAAGCAGGGTAATTAGCCTCTCAATACCAATCGAGATTCCAACTGCAGGATCATCCTGGCCATAGACTGCAAGAAGTTTGTCATACCTGCCTCCTGCCATCACAGTTCCAATATCATCGCTCAGTTTAATCTCAAAGACCGGCCCGGTGTAATACCCAAGACCGCGGACCAAAGACAAATCAATTTCAATATCAAAATTGCAAAGTTCAAGAATCTGCTCAAGCTCTTCCACGCCTTCAGTGCAAACATCCCGAACTCTATCAAGCTTCTCCTTGTTTTTTCCAGTTGTCTTAATATAAGAGAGGAAATCAGATGCCTTGTTTCCAAGAATCAATTCAAGCTGCTCTTCTACTGCCGCGCGCCCAATCTTGTCAATCTTATCTAGAATTCTAAATACCTCTTCCTTTTCCTTTCCAATCTCAAGCTCTTCTGCCAAAGCTTCGAGGATTTTCCGGTTATTTAGCAGGATTTTTGGTTTGTCAAATCCATAGGCGGTGCAGACTTCATTGGCAAGAGTTAGCAGTTCGGCTTCGCAGCGCATGCTGGAACTGCCGATAATATCAATATCAGCCTGCCAGAACTCCCTGAAGCGCCCTTTCTGCGGCTCTTCCTTTCTCCAGACAGGAGCAATGCAGTATCTCTTAAATGGCCTGGCAAAATCAGAACTGGCAGCAACGCGGGCAAGAGGAACTGTCAAATCAAACCTGAGACCTAGCCTCTCATCTTTCAAGACGAAAATCTGCTTGTCTGCCTCTTCTCCTGCCTTTTTTCTCAAAGTCTCAAGATACTCCAAGGCAGGAGTATCAAGCGGCCTGTAGCCGTAGCTGCGATACAACTCTGTAATCTTCTCTTTGATACTCTCACGGATAAGCATGTCCTGCGGCATGATGTCCCGCATGCCCTTTGGTGTTGAACTCATAGTAACCACTTCTGTTCAAAGGTTTTAAATTACATCGAAAATCAAGGGACAGCCTCCGCACTTCATGCAGCCTTCCCTAGATTCCAATGCATCTTTCCCAAGGGCTCCAAGAACCTTGCCTGCCACCTCAGTAGCAATGGCTACAATCTCATCTACCGAAAATGCAGGCTCAAGATTTTCAAGCTCTGAGCCTGGAACCGGCCTGAAGGCTTCAACGCTCGGAATTGCCCCGGCACCAAGAACAAGCTCGGCAGCTCTCATGACGCTTTCAGCCTTTTCTATCCCAAGCAGAAGCACTGTGCTTGCTTTTCCAAACCCAAATGTCTCTGCAGAATATCCCAGGATTCTAAGATAGCTGGAAACAGGTATAGTTCCCTTAAAAGGCATAAGAATGCGCCTTAGATTCCGGTCATACAATTCCATATTAAACTGTGCAGAAGTTACTCCATCATCCTTCATCCAGCTAACGAGTTGCCTCTCTGTGCCAGGTTGCTTTGGAGGGCAGAGCTCAATACTTATGGAACCCAGATTCAAATCCCTTGCCGCCTTTACATATGGAGAAATCAGAGAATATCCTGAATATTCATCTGGAATTGTACCGGCATTCAATACCAAAGAAGGCTCCATGTTCTGAGTGATTATTTCCAGTGCCTCTCTGAACTGCTCCAAAGAAAACTTCATTCCAGAATATCCGGCGCTGCGGCAGAAAGCACATGCTTGTTTCATATTCTTGAGCTCGCAGCCAAAAAGAGTGGTGCTGATAACTCCATTGAATTCAAACTGGAATATTTCTCCAACGGTTTTGCCCCCTGCAACCTGCCGGTTCAGAAAATCAGGCTCATCTGGAACCTCAATGGTTGCATATTCTGGGCATTCACACATATCCAGCCCTGAAAAAGGCCCGTTGCTTATCCTTGGTTTCAGATTCACCTCTCGCTCTTGTGATCGGATTACAAGCTTGTTCAGCGTGCATACAGTAGCGCGCTTCAAAACCTCTGGTCCAAGCTCATCACTCCTTGCCCCATACCTCTGCAGAAAGACCTTCGTCTTCAGGGTATCGATGAAGGCAACCCCTTTCCTTTTGTTTTTCAACTCTCTTTTCCATTCGTTTCACCTCGTTTGTTTTTCACATAAGCTCCGTTTCTGGAATATGCACATGTTGTTAGGTTATCCGGCGCTTTGGCTACCTCTATTGTTATTTTACCGTCTTTGGCAGCGCTCACGCTAAGAAGAATTTTTTCTCCCTTCTTTACTCCGATAGCTTCCCTTATTTCCAGTGGTAAGACTAGACGCGCCTTCTTGTCGAGGCCGATGAACTAAATCCCTTCCTATGAAGTAAATCCCTTCCATTCACCATCGGTTTCACCTTTAGAACACAATAATATGCACTTTCCCACTATTTATAACTATCGTTTCTGCTAAAATACTAAAAGTGAAAATAAAAGAACTAGATTTTCTTGTAAGAAACCTTCAGAGCGCCTTTCTTCTTTAGTTTGGCAACTACTTCTTTTAGCTTTTTGAACTTTATTTTGCAAACAATTCTGCCCATTGCATTCTTCTTCCGGACAAGAGAATGAGCCTCAAGTGCAACTGCATCCACGCTGCTATCTGATAGCACTTTTAGAATCGACATTAATGAGCCTGGTTTATCTGGCATCTCGAATTCTATCTGATAGACCTCAGTCTCTCCAAATGGAGAAATTATGATTGATGTTTTTGCATCATCGACAGCAGCAAATACCCTGTCTCCTTCCTTCATGCCCAAAGTCTCCCTGAAAGCGTGCGGAAGCACAATCCTGCCCTTTGAATCTATCTTCAATTTCTCAATCTTCATCAGATTCCCTCAAATGAGTAGTAGACCGAATTCTAAGCGCATTTTTAAAAGCCTGAGCCCTCAAATCACTGCTACTAGTACAGCCCCGTCGTCTAGAGCTTTTGGCAAAAACTTTTTGCTGATAGCGGAATAGGGTCAAGGATGCGAGGTTCTGGTCCTTGCGACAGCGGTTCGAATCCGCTCGGGGCTATTTTCTCCTTTTTCCAATAACATTCTGGAAACACTTATAAGCTGTGCCTGACAATTCTATCTCTATGCATAATGAGGACGAGAGCATCAGCCATCTCCTCGCACAGGAGGACTGGAAGTCTCTTGCACACATGCTAATGAGCATGGAAATCGAACTGGGAGATGAAAGGAGAGAAACCCGGAAGCTGCAGAAAGAATTATGCATGGTAAAGGCGGTATTGCACCAGAAACTTGTCACAACCAATGGAAGCAATACCATAGACCTGTCATTCTTCGTCGGCGCTGTCAAGCTGGTGCGAAGGCTGGAAAAGGAATATGACAGATTGGGAGTAGAAAGGAGGGACTTCATAATATTCCTGAACCTTTTGCTAACAAAATTCAGCCAGCAGAAACTGATAGTCACAAAACCGGCAGAGAGGAAGGCTGAATTCAAAAAACACAAACGAGTTGTTGAAGATGAATATATCCCTGTATGAAAAACCAATGAAAATCGAACTTAAAGACAATTCATTACTAGTTGATGGCAAGGAGCATCAGAGAAGCGCCCGGAAGATGAAGGAGATGGAGGATGTGATGCTAACAGAGCCTGAAACAGATTTCCTCGGAAACCCTGATATGTATTACATGTTCAGGGATGTAATGAAAAAGGGCAATATCAGATTCGATATCACAGTGATTCCTGCGATGGTAACTGAGAAGGAATACAACAAGACATATGGCCATTATCATCCTGAGGCAGTGCAGGGACTAACTTATCCTGAAGTCTATCAAATCCTCAAGGGAAATGCTGTTTTCATCCTCCAGAAGAAGAATGCCACCGGGGGAGTTGATGTGATAGTTGTAACTGCCGGGCAGGGAGACGTTTTATTTATCCCTCCAAACTATGGCCATGTATCCATAAATACAGGGAAAACGCCTCTTGTGCTCTCGAACCTTGTTGCATGCAACTTCGATTCTGAATACGAGGAATTCAAGAACAACAAGGGAGCAGCCTATTATTACCTGGAAGGAGGAGAACTGGTCCAGAATCCCAATTATTTTGTTGGGAACATGCAAAGGGCAAAGGCTTCTGAATTCAATGCCAGATTCGGATTCACTGCAAAGGATTTACTGGTCCAATTCTCAGAAAAACCAGAACAGTTCCAGTTCCTTGAGAACCCGGGAGTGCTCATAAAAAAATAGTGAAGGAAACTGGAAAGAACGGGGGAACCTTTATAAAAATTATATGTGTATGCATTGCAGGTAGACCATGGTTACACCCGGCAGAAAATACATGAGATTTCAAGAGAGGGGAACAGGCACCACTGATTTTTGTGCAACTACATCTAAAGGGATGCGGAGAAGATCTCCGGTAGCAATCGAGCTTGAAACAATAATCCCAAGAACAAGGAATGTGGCAGTTGTCATGCTAGATGGCGCGAACCAGAAAAAGGCAGGTAGTGCAATAAGAAGGCTGGAAGGAGAGAGGAAAGATCTTGTTTTCACAGAAGTTAGCGACCCGAAGAAAATGCCAAAAGACACTGAACTGATGATGGTATTTGCAAACGGCACAACTGAGGGCGCAGGGAGATTCCTGGCAGCAACCCGGGGAAAGATTGCGACCATGCTTGTGAGAGAGCACGAGGAGCACTCTGGAGAATTCGACTACGAGGACCATCTATCAAATGTTGAGACAAATGTGGACAGACTTCTAATTGGAATGAATGTCGCATTCAAAGAAGGAAGAGGGGAATTCCTTGTCCCACTAATTCCAATATACCATTTCCCAGCTCCTGCAAAGAGGGCTAATTAGAGTTTAACCTGCCCAACAGAATTTACTTTTCCCTGGGCAATCCGCTCGCTTCCGCCGCCTCCGCCGCCAAGCTGTGATACTGTCTTTTCAAGAAGAGCCCTTGCGCTGTATTTGGATTTCTTTCCGGTTGCACAGACCAGATTACCCTGATTGTTCATAAGAACTGCAGCTCCGCTCTCCCCTGCTGCAACCTCCAATCCAAGCTTGCGGAGAAGCTGAGGATCCAAATCAAGAATCCTCACGACAGGTTTTCCGGTGCATGATTTTGATATCTCTTTTGCCTCTTCACAGACAAGGCGTTCTGACATTGCCTCAATCATCTTCTTCTGCTTCTTCCACTCGCTGAAGAATCTCTCGACTGTCCGGACAAGCTCATGGTCTGAAACGCTAACGACTGCGCAGGCATCACGGATGATGGAATCCCGAGACTGCATATACTCGAGTGCAACAGCGCCTGCCTTGTAGACAAGGCGCTCTACCCCGTCCTGAACGCTCTCCCTCTTGATAATCTTGAGGCATCCAATTTCACCAGTGCTGCTAAGCATCTGGTGCGTTCCGCCGCAGGCCTGGGAATCGACATCCCCAATGCTAACAATCCGGAGCTCTTTTCCAGGAACCGCCCCTCCCTGATATAATCTAAAGCCGTATTTGTCCTCGGCAATATTTCTTGGGAGAATCTCTGTCTGGATTGGCAGATTGTCAGTAATATACTTATTTACAAGAAGCTCGATTCTGGATAATTCATCATTGGATATTCTCTTATAGTGAGTAACATCAAGGTGCGCTTTATGTTCATCCTTGAATGCACCGGCCTGCCAGATGTGTTTTCCAAGGACATTGCGGCAAGCTGCATTTAGCAGGTGCGTCACCGTGTGATGCCTTGCAATATCGCATCTCCTCTCAAAATCAACTTCGCCATATGCAGCGATACCCTTCCTGAACTTCTTTGGATTCTCGACTTCATGCAAGATGGTGCCGGCAATCTTCAGGACATGTTTTACCTTAATCCCATTAAGAGTTCCGGTATCAGAAACCTGCCCTCCGCCTTCTGGATAGAATGCAGTGCGGTCAAGAACAACATACTTTCCATAGGCAAGTCCAAGCACGCGAGCTTCGAATTTATCAGTAAGAGTATAGAACAATCCCCTGGTCTTGGGGAAGGAGACTACTTCTGACGCGAGTAGCTTCTTGGAAGGAGCATGTGTTGGCGATGGTTCTTCCCCCTCACCTTCCCGGACAAGCTTGTAGAAGTTCCCAGGGACCTTGACATCAACGCCATTCTCCCTTGCAATCTCGGATACATAATCCGGAGGAATTCCATTGCTCTTGTATAATGTGAATAGGTCCTTTGTTTCAATGCTGCCAGAAGATGCTCTTTCCTTGTTGCTTGCTCCCTTGCCATTTCCCTTTGCCTTGGAAACTAAATTGGCAACAATAGAGCGCGCCTTCTCCTTTGTGGCAAGGTATTTCTTCCTCTCTTCATCAATGACGTCCTTGGTTGTTTCAACGCCGCTCTTCAGGTGCGGGAATATGTATTCCACATGGTCTGCATGCATCTCAACAATCTTCTGGTAATCAAGTTCATATCCGAACTTCTCGGCAAAGCTGAATGAGCGGCGAAGAATCATCCTGATATTATAGCCGCCGCCTGCATTGCTTGGCAGCATACCGTCAGTAACTGCAAATAGCAGGGTCTTGAGATGGTCTGCAGTTGCATAAAGAGCATGCAAAGGTTCCAGAGTCTCGAAGAGTTCCTTCTTGCTGATTCCAAGCATCTTTGCAACGCGCTCTTTTTCAGCATCAATATCCTCTACTTCATCCTCATCCAACCCTCCTGAAATCTTGGCATATTTTGAGAACAATGATTTTGGAACAGAGACGCCTGCCATCTTCTTCATCTTGGCAATTACTGGGCCAAAGACAGATTCATAGCTTGTCAAATCACCGGAAGTAATCCAGGACAATCTCTCAAGACCTGCTCCCATATCGATTACTTTTGTCTTGAGTTCCTGACTTCCCTTTGGAGTAACTTCATACTGCATGAAGACACAGTTTCCAAGCTCAAGGCCGCGGACAAAGTATTCCATGCAGGGCCCGAAATTACCTCCGCCAGCCCAGACATCCTCCTGGAAGATTATCTCTTTTTCCGGAATGCCAAGAGCTTTTAGGTAGTTCAAATCATGCCTGATTGCATCATCCTTCCAATAGAAGAGCCCGCTGCTCTTTGTGTTGAAGGCATGCTGGCCAATCATGACGAAGTTGGTAAAGTGCCTGCCGGTTACCCCGACGTTGCTGATATCCGGGAATCTGATGCAAGGCTGCGGAACTATTAACGGGTTGTGAGGGGGCTCAAGCTCTCCGCTAACTACATAGGGCTGGAAATCAGTTATGCTGGCAATTGTGAAATATAAATCATCCCTCCATTTGGCAACTGTCGGATAGGGTTTCACATAGCCGTGCTTGTTCTTTGTGAAGTATTTTTCTACAACTTTCCATGTGTCGACATAGTCAAGCTTCTTCCTGACAGGAGTAGAGCCTATGAACTGATATCCGATGCAGGAAGAATCCCCGCAGGCTTCCCTCTCCTCAGTGCTCCAGAACTTCCTGCCGCAGGCCTTGCACTCCCGGCGCTCGAATCCGCGCTCAAGAAGGGAATCAAGCCTGTAATGCTTCTTCCAGTCCCTGGAAAATTGCTTTCTTAGTTCGCTCTTATCAACATCCATCTCTCAAAACACCGCTATTCCGGCTTTCCTTCTTCAGCCATCTCCTCTTCTATGTGGGCCTCGAAGATATATCTTACTGTGAGTACGAATTTCTCAGCAACCCTGGCTGCCGTCTCTGCATTTTCCTTTTCGGTTCCGAAGTTTGCCCCCTGTTTCTTCTTGATGCCAAGGGCCTTTGATATTGCTTCAAAGAGCCCGCCCTTTTCCTCCGGCGTCATGTTCTCGATAATTTTCCAGTCCTCCAAAGGGAACATGCCGGCATAGTTCTTCTCCAGATAGAAGAGCGTGCTCTCAAAGGTGCCAGCAACATATCCATCCTTGTATAACAGGGCTGATGCAGACATGCGGATGCAGTTCTTGGAATCCACAAGTGAACCTGCATAATCCTTGAGCCCCATCTTTGACTGCGCCGAACCAAGCAAATCCGCAGCGACGGTAAGTGCAAAGTATGCATTCTCGCTATCTGGTTTGCGCCGGACAATATCGCTTGCCCCATTTGGCTGTGATGGCTCTGCCTCTGAATCTGTTTTATCCTTTGATTTGGACTGCTCTGGCATGGTCAAATCTATCAGATTAAGTTTTAATGCCTTTTGAGTATTTATGTCGAAGATTATCTTAAGTTATCAAGGTGTACAAATGGAGCTTCACGAGCGTATTTTCGAATTGGCACTAACAAGGTCTTTCTTCTTTCCGGCAAACGAACCTTATGGCTCTCTTAGCGGATTCTATGACTATGGCCCTGTCGGGGCACTTATGAAAAAGAAGATAGAGCGCCTCTGGAAGAGGATGTTCCTCAAAAGCGAAGGGTTCCACGAAGTGGAAACTTCAATTGTCACTCCAGAGCCTGTGCTAAAGGCATCAGGGCATGTTGGAAGCTTTGCTGATCCTGTAGTCGAGTGCGCCGCGTGTCATATGAGAGTTAGAGGGGATACCCTTGTGGAAGAGACCCTGGTCGAAAAACACGGGGAGAAATGGGATGGAAAATTAGAGAGCATAGATAAGGCAGTAAAGGAGAGCGGGATGAAATGCACAAAGTGCGGAGGGGAATTCAAGCCTGCATACATGTTCAATCTCATGTTCGCAACGGGAATTGGAGGAGACAGGACTCCGGCATACAACAGGCCAGAAACTGCCCAGGGAATATTCACACTTTTCCTAAGATTATTCAGGAACCACGGAACAAAGCTTCCGGTTGCAGCAGGACAGGTTGGGAGAAGCTTCCGAAACGAGATTTCTCCAAGGAAGGGCCTTGTCCGAATGAGAGAATTTACCCAGATGGAACTAGAATACTTCTTCAACCCGTCGAAGCCGCAGATGGAAGGTTTTGATGCAGTTGCAGATATGAAGATGAGGATGCAGATTGAAGGCAAGAACGAACTTATGAGCGCAAAAGAACTGGTGGAAAAGAATATTGCCAATGAGATTATGGCATATTTCCTTGCCCGGGAATGGCAGTTCTATAATATGATTGGAGTGAGCGATCCGAAGATGTTCTTCAGGGTGCTGGACAAGAATGAGATCCCGCACTACTCACAGGCTAATATAGATATGGAAGTCCAGACCTCTTTTGGCTCGATTGAGACTATTGGAAACGCATACAGAACTGACTTTGATTTGAGCCAGCATGCAAAGGAGAGCGGAAAGGACTTCTCAGTATTCGTTGAAGAGGAGAAAAAGAAGATTGTTCCCCATGTTGTGGAAGTTTCGATGGGAGTTGACAGACTGTTCTTTGCAATTCTTGAGCACTGCTTCAGGGAAAAGAGCAAGGAAAAGGATTGGGAATGGTTCGATATTCCGCCAGTAATTGCTCCTTATGATATTGCCGTGTTCCCTCTGATGAAAAAGGATGGGATGGCAGAAAAAGCAATTGAGATATCAAAAGAGCTAAGAAAAGAGTTTGATGTCCACTGTTATTCAGGCGGAAGCATTGGAAGAAGGTATGCCAAGGCTGATGAGATTGGAATTCCGGCTGCAGTCACAATCGACTATGATACCCTTGAGAAAGGAACCGTCACTCTTAGATACCGGAACAACGGCGAGCAGATTCTGATTCCGATTGCAGAAATTAGCAGTATAATTAGAAGATTCCAGAGAGGAGAGAGCTGGGATGCGATAAAGGCTGATTTCGAGCTTGTTAAGAAAGAATAGTTTTGGAATTCGGGTTTAGCATAAACTGCAAATTATATACAGTAGTTATCACTAGAGGCTAAACTGTGATTAAAAAAATATTTTTTTAGCAGATTAAAAAATATCTGGAAAACCCTAATTGATAGAATTGCCCACCGACGATAACTGATTCTGAAGAGGGGAAAACATTTTAATAGTTTTCTGGGATGTCCATTGGGGGCTTGAAATATGTCCAAGGAGCGCGATGTAAAGACATCGCGATATTCAATGTCAGATGTATACCTAATTGCAGCATTATTAGTTGGAGCCCTACTTCTTGTTATTGCAACCCAAAGCGCGTTTCCAAGCATAACAGAAGAGTGTGATGGGCCCTTCCCATTTGGATGCCTAATCAAAGAGCAGACAGGCGCCTATTCTTCCATAATGAGCGGGGAGTGGAGTGCTGTAGTAAGAGGAACTCCTTTTGGAAGCACAATAGAACCTGCATATGAACCTGAAAGCGAGGGTGATAGTCAGGAGACAGAATCTGAAGGTGCATCATCAGAATACACCAGCTCTGCAGCATACGGAAACAATAATGGACAAGGCCCTTCGGCAGAAGAGGAATCCAAAGGCGGGGGCCGGAGCAGGATAGATATCAGATCGCCCAACAAAGGCATGAGATACAGCATGATTGAGGGCATGCCAACTACAATAAGTTTCGAGGATATGCCAATTAGGAGGATGCGGATTTTCGACTGGATAGAGAATGCAAGGCTTGAAGTGGACCACTTTGATATGGAAGGCTATGAACAGGCATATGCCATCAACCCTCCTGGCATCAACTCAGCTGAGGCAGTGATACTGGCAAAGGGAAGCAGCGTCGAGAAATGCAAGGACTGGGACTTTGATACCAGAACCTGCAACGGGGAATGGGTTTTCCTGCAGAGTATTGTCCCTGGAGAGGAATACACTATTGATATAGATGGCGCCGACCCCGGATTCAGGGAATCCCTTGCGATTATCAACGTGCAGTCATATCCTGAAGTCGGAGGGTTCTGGAAGGTCGAATTCAATACTACAGGAACAGCAGACCTTATCATCAAGGCAGTTAACGGAACCACCTGGAGCAACTCCACTGACAGTGAAGACCTCAGATTCTACGAAGTCCTCTGTAATGGGAAACAAATGCCCTACACATGGGTGAATGATTCGGTTGTCATAGAAGATTACAGTTGTGATGGGATTGGAAGCGAGACAAGCGGAGTTATTACTGGTGGCGGGCACCACCTTGAATTCAGATTCGGAGAGTCTGTTGGCTATGCGCACAACCAGGCAGGGATAGCAGTCATCCTGCTTCGCGGAGCAGGAGGGGACATGAACAGCACAACAGATGTGGAAGTGAACTGGACGACTCAGGACAGGGTTGACAGCTCGGTGTTCACGCACTCAGCAAGCTCTGGCAATCATGAAGTAACTGTTGGTGAGGACGGACTTTACAGAGTAAGTTATGGCCTTTACATCAACACTAACAACACAGACAGGTACGCGCCGTTTGCCCATGTTAATGTCGATGGCAGCAATGCAGATGTCTGTTATTCATCAGGATACAACAGAGGAACTTCGGACAGTTGGACCCTGGTTGCAACCAGCAATTGTCTTTTGGATCTTTCAGCCGGACAGACCGTGAGTATTGCATCAAAGAGAAAATCAACTATAGTAAACGAATACCCTGAACTCAATTCATCAAACAGCTGGTTCCACATCCAGCAGCTGGATCATAATGATGTTATAATGCTAAAAGAAGCAGGAGGGGGGCAGGCATTTGATACCAGCAATGCAAGCATCACATGGGATACAGAGGATTATGAGGGAAGTTCATTCACGCATGCAGCAGGTTCAGCAGAGGTGCAGGTTTCACAGACCGGATTCTACAGAGCAACCTATGGAATCGGAACAAGGGAGGATACACAGAACAGAACTGCTGCCTTTGCCAAACTGCAAATAAAACCAAATGGAGGCTCATACGCAGATACTCCTTATGGATGGAGCTATGGGTATATGAGAGGAGCCAGCCTTGGCCTAAATGATACCGTTGTTTCAGCCTCAACGGTGCTCCATCTCACTGCGCTTGACAGCGTGCAGGTTGTTGTCGGGAATCCGACTATACATGATCCTGGCGTGCTAGAAGTTATGGGAGACTATATGCACTTTGATATGGAATTTTTAGGGGATGGGGATAGCGCGGATGTGCTTATGATCTATAACTCGACACCAACAGGAGCGTATATAGAAGGAAACGTAGACCAGGTCTGGAATGTCGAGGATTTTGACGGAGACTACTTCACTTTCACTCCTGGAGGAACAGACGTAACCATTAACAGACCAGGGCTTTACCAGGTCGGATACGGGGTATATACCAACAGGATTGGTGCTGCCAGTGCAAGGTTTGAATGGTTAACCAGGCTCCTTGTCAATGGCGGAGTCACCAACGAATGTTTCGGAGCCGGGTACAACAGGGGAAGCTTCACCACATATGACAGCCCTGATGGGGCATCCACTTCGAACTGTTACATAGAACTAGATGAAGGAGATACAGTTAGAGTGGAGAATGTTGAAACAAGTAGTTTGGTATCAAACACGAACATTACAGGGAACAAGACATTCCTGACAATACAGGCCATGAACTTCCCTGTTCCCGAAGTTTCTGGATGCGCGGTTATCGATTATCCAGGTCCGGTGAGGCTCAGCACCCATGCAAGCGGCGCTTCAGCCGGAGTTTCCGGCGTTCCGGGAGTCTCCTTTGGCTGTATTGTCATTGCCTCTGATGATGTTGATTTTAGCTGCAACGGATACCACATAAACAATACGTTCTTCCCGACCGCAGCTGCAATTATCATCAACGGCTCAACATCAGTCAATTATACTAATGTAACTGTAAGGGACTGTCCCTGGATTTCCGGATATACATATGGCGCTTATGTATGGCAGAGCAAGGAAGACCTGATTCACAACATCACAGTAAATGGCAGCGGAACTGCAGGAATTCATGTAAGGTCTTCTTATAACATCAACATAAGCAACTGCACAAGCCGCAAAAGCGCCAACCACGGAGTGTTTGTGCAGGACAGTTTCTACACGTCCATCCACGATACGAAGTCCCACAATAACACTGGATACGGATTCAATTCTTACACTTCACAAAACACGTTAATCAATACCAGCCAGTCATATGATAATACAGATAATGGAATTTATATTCACGGATACTTTGGCGCAGACATAACAAGCCAGTATAACCAGGTTAGAAACTCCAGCTCATACGATAATGGGGGAAACGGTTTTGAGATATTATACAGTACCGGCGATTCTATTCTTGAGAGCAATCTTACAAACAATGCCGAATCAGGTGCGTACTTTTCAGGCACTGCCACAGCTTCATATGTAGATAGGTGCCGGGCAAGCGAGAACTCGCACAACGGAGTGACAGTTGCATCCGGAGCGATAATAACTATTGTGAATAACAGCATCCTATACGACAATGACAATGCTGGGCTGAACATCAGTGGAGGTTCTGCAATGACCGGCAATATCACAGCATATGGAAACACTGATGGTATTGCATTCCTGACAGGGTCTTCCTCATTCTCCGGGGCTGAAATCTACAACAACTCACGATATGGCCTCTACTACTATAGCACAACCAGTGGACAAATCTTTAACAATTACCATATGTACAGCGCAGACGGCCGTGCGGTTTGGATTCAGAATGCAGGAGGCGGAACCCCTACAATTACACTAAATAACTTAACAATAGACAGCGAGGGAGGAGATTACCAGAACTACAGCGCAATTACGATCACAGACGCGATAAATGCAAACAGTGGATATTCGATTAACTGGTCAGCCAATTCCGGAACTCCGCCTTCATTATCACCATTCAACGGAAAGCTGGTAAATATTACCACCGTAGCCGGCACCACAAGCATAGACACAATTGTCTGGAACTGGACAGTTTCGGAAGTAGGAGAATTTGACGAGGCCAGCCTTGAGCTCTGGAAGTACAATTCCAGCGGATGGGCGCTCCAGAACGATTCCCCGGACACAACAGGAAGAACGCTCACCTTATACGACCTGAACCCGACAAGCGACTACGGAATCTTCGGAAGCCTTGCCGGATGTTCGATAATTACGACTCCTGGCTACCACAACCTGAGCAAAAATGTTGAAGGTGCGCCCTATTCGGTTTCTGCAACATATGCCACCGCAGGATGCATTGTGATTGCATCTGATGATGTTGATTTCTCCTGTGAAGGATACAACATCACAAATGACGGTACTGCATCTGCCGCAGGAATCCTGGTAAATGGAACACTTAGTCTCAGTTACACGAATGTGACAATCAGGGACTGTCCGCACATAACCAATTACACAAGGGGAGTATATCTCCAATATGTCCTCAACAGCACAGTCAGGAATGTCAGCGTCCACAATGGCAGCGGAACAGGAGTGATGGGCTGGATGAGCCGTCATCTCAACTTCACGAATAACACTGCCAACAACCTGACATCCCATGGAATTTATCTGCTTTATTCAAATAATTCGTATATATCCTACAATTTTGTAAACGACTCGAATTCCAACATAAACGTGGATTACTCCGACTACAATACAATCGAACACAACGAGGTTCAATTCTCAAAGGGCAGGGATTACAGATTTACAGGTTCCAACCACAATATAATGCAGCATAACATCGGTCATGAGAATTTAGGGGCTTCATACAGGTTGTCTGGATGCATCAATAACACAATATTCAATTCTACACTCTACAACAATGCAAGAGGAATAAGGCTTACAACAAGCAACTACACAAACATCAGCAAGATTACATCATATAACAATCTCTACGGCATCCATATAGACCAGATATCGAACTTTGGTACTACAACAAATATCAAATCAACAGGCGACACTTACGGAATTTGGCTCGATCAGAGCAATTACAACAACATATCAGATGTCATCCTGAACAACAGCTACAGGGGAATCTGGGTTTACATATCAAACTACAGCAGGATTGTGAATGTTACTTCTGATAATGCATCAAATGTCGGAGTGATGGACTACCCATCCAAAAACAATTTCTACGCGAATATAACACTGACAAATGTCCAGTTCTACGGATTCCAGATATACAACTCAACTGGGGAAATCAATGTCACCAACCTTTACGTATCAGGAGGAAACTACTCGATAAGAGTGTCAGCGGATGCAACAGTCAACATAACTAATGCGACAATAGACAACCCGCAGGGAGGATACGAGAACTACACTGTTCTGGACATATATGATACTGCCGGAAGTTATTCGGACTATCTTATCAACTGGACGCAGAATACATCTGCCCTGCCGCCAGGATACCAGAGCTTTGCAGGCAAGTTCGTAAACATATCATCAATCCTTGCCCCAGCATCCATAGACTCGGTTGTTTGGAGATGGGAAGAGAGCGAAGCAGATGATGAGATGGAACAGACATTCAGCCTGTGGAAGCGCAATTCAAGCGGATGGAGCATGCAGAACAACTCCCCCGACATATTAGGGAACACGATTCGGCTGACTGATTTCAGCCCCAACAGCGATTACGGAATACTTGAGAACGTAAGCGGCTGCAGAGCAATTACAAGCCCTGGAACATACCAGATGACAGCAGATGCCATTGGAGCATTTTTCGATTCCTCTGAAGTTGGTGGAGGACTGACTGAAACATGTGTCAAGATAGCATCATCAGACGTGATTTTCGATTGTGATGGCCATAGCATAATCAATAACGGAACAGCTACTTCAGGAGGAATAGTTGTGAATGGCTCTGGCTCTGTAAATTACACGAATGTCACAATCAGGAACTGCCCAAATATCAGTTCATACATGGATGGAATCCAGATTTACTCTAGTTCCGAGGACAAAATCATAAACTGCAGCATATTCAATTCATCTAGATTCGGAATATATGCCGGCTATTCAAATTTCCAGGAAATCAGGAACAACACTGTGAGCGGAACAGAGGCAGCCGGAATTGCGATGCGCTACACGAATAAATCACTTGCAACAGACAATGTCGTTTACAACACCACAAGCGGTCAGGGAATCGACAACAGAAACGGAGATTACAACAACGTGACATTCAATGCTGTTTCTCTTATAGCAACGCAGGGAATCAGGATATACGAGGCCAACTGGAGCAATGTGTCTGGCAATGTAGTATCACTTGCAGGAGCTCCATCGATAAGGGTCTATTCCTCAGAGAACTCAGTATTCCACAATAACACAGTTCATAGCGGACTGTACGGCATCAGGATGGGAAACATGGTCAGTGGTGAAGCATTCAACAATACCGCATACAACTGCACATCAGCAGGATTTGCGCTTGAGCAGGGCGCACATGGAATTGAGCTTTATGACAATATAGCTTACAACAATACCATTGGAGTAAACATAGTTGATTCAAACAACAACAATATTTCATCATCCAATCTTACAGGCAATGCATTCGGAGTTCATATCAGAAATGCCTCCGGAAGCAAAGTGGAAGATATCCTCATGTCGGAAAACAACAGGGGAATCATGCTAAACAATTCCAATGACACATTGATTATAGACTCGGTAGTTGATGGCAGCGGCGAATACGGAATCTGGCTCTTTGATTCACTGAATTCAAATGCAAGCAATCTGCATGTATATAACAGTACGGTTGCAGATGTTTACCTATCTACTGCCTCTGTTGCCCAAAGCTACAACTTCTTCAATTTGACAATCGACAACCCCCTTGGAAACAACGAGAATTACACGAGCCTGAATATTACGGATACAATGGCAACAAGCAGGGCATACTCAATTAAATGGACAAGCAATTCATCCGAACTCCCAGCAGGCAGAATATCATTTGCAGAGAAATTCGTCAATATATCTGCAGATGCTGCTTCAGTATCGATAGATACTGTTGTCTGGGGCTGGACAAGCGAAGAACTTGGAGGATATACCGAAGCCAACTTCGAGCTCTGGAAGTGGAATGGAACATGGAGCGATACTGGAGCAGCGCTTGATACCGGCGCTCATACGCTTACATTGAACAATATGAATCCTGCAAGCGATTATGGAATACTTGAGGAAGATACCTTAAGCTGTATGGTGATAAGCAGTCCTGGAACATACCAAATGGAAGCAGATGGAACTGGAGCCCCACATTCATTTACCGGAACAACCGGATTGACAGAGGCATGTGTTCTTATCATGTCAGATGATGTTGCTTTCTCCTGCCAGGGACATAGTATTCTAAATGATGGAACTCTGGACGCAGCTGCAATTGCAGTCAATGGTACTAGTGCCAGCACCTATGAGAACATTACTATCGGAAACTGCCCGAATATCACTGACTATGAGATTGGAGTTTACCTCAAAGATGGCCAGGACATCATAGTTGAAAATACCACAATTGAGGCAAACAGGAGCGGGATTTACTTGTATCCTGCCAACAATGTCCATGTAGAAAACTGCACAGTGTTTGGTGGAGAAGCAGCACTATTCTATATGAGAAACAGTCATAACCTAACGTTCATCAATAACACCGCGCACAGTTGCGCTGGAGTATCAAACAACGGATTCGATTTCCTGGATGTTAACAATGCATCATTCAACAACAATACAGTATATGGTT
>Ga0180433_10004397_pt1 | contig 19830 bp, 28 predicted proteins | sample SS_ome_8_FD_132980 | JGI IMG/M metagenome (GOLD analysis project Ga0180433, IMG submission 132980) | Hypersaline lake sediment archaeal communities from the Salton Sea, California, USA - SS_1_D_1 metaG | ecosystem: Environmental > Aquatic > Non-marine Saline and Alkaline > Hypersaline >... | reverse complement strand
TTACAGACCCATTAGGAACATTTAGGGGAGCTTCTGAGGAATTTATGAGAAATCCAGCAAGATTTGCAGGTGAAATGTCTGGAAGTTCTACTGTTTTTAAATATACAGGAAAAGGAATTAGAACTTCAAGAAAACTCTCACCTTATTACGACCCAGTTGCTTCAAGTAAAACTGTTCCTTCAACACTAAAAGGAACAGTAGAATCTATGAAAAAATTAGAAGGAAAAAAAGTTAATCTTTATTCTGCATCAGACACCCCTGCTGGTTCAATAACAGGTCAAGCTGTAAGAAAAGCAACAGGAAAGAAACAATTCTTTGAATTTGGAAAAGGAGAACCAAGAATTAAAGTAGATACTCCAAAATCTGGACTTGGAAAAGAAAGATTAGCTTTCAAGAAAAAAACAGGAGTAACAGAGACAGGATTATATTGGTCTCCAGAAGCAATTTCAGAAGGTTTTGCTAAAGGAAAGAAATTCACAGTTCTAGAAATGCCAAAAACATATATACCTAAAAGTAATATACCAACAGGAACAAAGAGCAGAGTTAAATTAATCAAAACAGAAAAAGCAGGAAAAGTTCAAGCAGGAAGATTAAGGGCTGGATTTGGAGATGAAATTGAATTCAGACTTCCAGATACTTCAAAACTATATCAAGGAAGAGCAAATATCAGAACAGAATTCTATAAAGGGTTTGGTATGATAAAAGGTCAAAGGTTCGGAATCTCAAAATTATCAGGAAGAAAATTTGAGATTACTGAAGTTTCAACAAAATCAACAAAGAAAGTTAGTAAAGGTCTAATCGAAGATGTTTCAAAAGGATATAAAAGACAAGCAGATTTTTACAAACAAAATGCTCAAGATTTCTTAAGAGACCCATTCAAAAAAACAAAACAACCAAAAACATCTACAAGAAGATTAACTTCTAGAAGATATAGTTTTAGACCTGTTGCAGTTGTAAGAAGAGGAACAATTAGAAGAGCATCTAATAGCACACAAAGAGCTTTAGACAGAACTATGCAACAAATTAACCGAAGAAGCCCACCTTATACTCCACCACCAAGAAGCCCACCTTATACTCCACCACCAAGATTATTCGACTTAAATTTCAAACCTAAAAAACAAAAACAGCCAAAAACAAAATACAATCTTGGCAAACAGCCTAAATTCTATCTGCCAAGCCCTTCAGCGCTCATGTTCAAAGCAACTGCTCATAAAGGAGACCTCTTCACAGGCCAGGAAGTAAGGGGTATTCCAAAGAGCTGGTTGAAAGGGAGGAAAAGATGGTAATGCCACAGTATCAACAGCAAAGCGAAGGTGTAATTAGGTTGAAGCTGATATCAAATGATATCTTAAACCAGCTAAAACACACATTAAGCGGTGATGTATGGGACGCAGATAAAGAGGAATTTGTTGAAGATGAGAACAAAGAGCCAATGTTGAATCCTAAAGGAGTAAACTACATCATTTCTATTGTAGCTTCTCTGAATTCAAGGGATGTAAGATTATCAAATCTTGATGAAAAAATGATTAGGCAAATGGCTCTAGACACAGAAAACCAGATTACAGATGTATTATTTTTGAAAAAAGAAGAATTTGATGTAGACCTGTCTTATGCTTCAACCATAGTTAACACTGTGGGGAATCTGGTTTTATCTTCATTGTTTCGTGCCCTAAATGGATTTGAGCAGGAGAAGATGAAAGACATAGCGAGGGTTCACGAAACCCAGCAAATAATTCCACCTGAAAAAAAGGTAGGAATGTTTGGTAAATTTTATGCGAGGTGAACTAAAAAATGGATATAGCAGGAGTAGCACTAGGATTCAGCGGAGTAATGAAAATGCTACTGCCATTGATTTACATTGTATTGTTCTTGGTTGTTGGTGGTGTTAGTGGTTATTTTATCTGGTGGTTTAGGTCATTTGACATTGATGTTGAATTCCTACTAGACGCAGATGTTTATGCTACTGATGTAGCAAAAATAAAAGTGCATAGGGATAATTTCCAGGAGGTTGTGTTTAGAAAGTATAGATGGTATTCACTTCCAACTCCAAACTACAGCTTTATGAAGAGGTCAATCAACGGAAGAAGAAAAATCCATATTCTAAGATTCGGAGATTTGGATTCAGCCTTCATAAAGCCAGACAAGGAAATCCTGTCAGAAATAAAGAAAGCACTGAAATCAAAAGATATAAACAAAGTCAAAGAAGTTTTAGGAAAGAATCAGAAAGAGCTTATGATTGTGCCAGCAAAAGCTACATCTGAAATAAAGAACAATTTTGACAAAAAACTTCTGAAGCTTTGGAAACCAACCCCAATAGATATGAGGAATTGGCATGTCCTACAGCATAAGCATTCACTTAACAAGCTTAGATTTATGGATATTCTTGAGAAATACCAGCTTGTTATAGGGGCTATTTTCATTGGAGTTGTTGTCTTGATTGCCACATATTTTGTAACCCAAATGGTCACAGATTCATCTGCCCAGGTTATTAGTCAGGCAACCCAGGCAGTGAGCCAATGCTCAAGTGGAGGTGCTCCAGGAGGATTTTAAAAGGTGAAAAAAACAAGACTATGGTTGTTGATATTGTTAGTAGCCATAGCCTTAGCTCTCCCTATATCAGCAAAAGGAGAAATAAAGGAAAACAATTATGCTTTTGATAAATTAACTGACAATATTGTAGTGTCGCATCAACTAACAGATGGATTATTTACAAAAAAGGAAATCTCTATTCAATCAGTTACAACAAAACAGAATGGTAAAAAATATAAGGTTGAACATTATGTTGATGTTGGTGATAATTTTAAAGCATTCTTGTTTACTCCTAAAATTGAATCAACATATACTTTTAATCAAAGACCTGAGAAATTAGGTGAATATGCTTTTGGTTATACCACAACAAAAACAATAAAACCATTAGGAGAATTTTACAGCCCGGAAACAACTCAAACTAAAACAATAAAGATAGATTATTCAAAAGAGGCAGAGAATTATGACATCTCGTTTAAATATTGGCTAAATACCGTTACAGTAACCTTGTCGCATAAAAACAGCACATATATAAACGACTTGAGGAGTCAGGAAGGTGCTGTTCTTTATGTTGACCCAATTATTGAAGAGTTCTTGAATGGAAGATGGGTAAATGGAACTTTCGTTAATACATATAATGATACTTCTGATAATCTTATTCTTGAGCCTGATGCAATTCTCTCCATGTCCTTTGACAGAAATAACTCCTACGCTATGAACAACTTAACAGTGGATGACTCCTACTATGGAAACAACGGAGATATATCAACACCATCACTGTCTTTGAGCAATGACAGTTTCAGATTTGATGGTGTGAATGATTACATAAAGGTTAGTGATGACATTGGAGAACCAAACATAAATCACACAGTTTTACTTTGGACTAAATACTCAAATGCAGGTGCATATGAAAGGATGCTTTTCAAAGAAATATATCTAATGAAAACAGGTGCGGGCAATGCCATACAAGTCCAATGGGCTAATGCCACAACAAACGATGTGGTATATGGAACAATTAGTCCATTGAATGATAACAGATGGCATCTTTTAGGATATAGATGGACTGTTGATGACAGCAGTAATCGTGTAAATCTTTCAATACTTGTGGATGGCAGGGTTGATATTTCCGCCATTAGAAATAACTCTATTTCTGGATTGGTTTATACAAATCCAACATATATTGGTTCATTTGGAAGTTCGTTTTTTTATAATGGTGAAATGGGCAGTGTTCAGGTATTCAACAGAAGCTTGTCAGATGCAGAGATTCTGGCTCTAAACTCATCTGCCAAAGATTTCGTAAATGCTTCTGATGTTGATTTGCTTGGTGGCTGGGCTTTGAACTCAACTTATTACAGGAAAACTCTGGATGACTTATCTACTTATGGAAATGATGGAGATTTAGGGGTGTTTTACACAGCAGGCAATCATTCAGGTGCTGTTGAGTTTGATGGAAGTAATGACATAATAACTGGTTTTAATCTTGAAACACCGACTGACTCATTTTCTGCTTCTGCGTGGATTTATCCAAGAGGTCTTCCTTCATATCACACCATCCTCAGATGGGGTTCACAAGGAGCGGCTACAGGACATGCATGGTGGAATGTTAGGAGCACTCAGATATCTTTATCTATGGCAAACGGGACAGTTATGCAGGTGAATAAAGAAATCACATCTCCGTTGAATAGGTGGACTCATTTTACTGTTGTATATGATGGTTCAACAGAAACAGTATATCATTATCAAGACGGAGTTTTAGTGGGTTCAGAGTCTATTATAAATCTAATTATGCCAACCAACAATAATAATGCCATAGGTGCTTATGTTTCTTCTGATGGACAATTCAACGGTTCAATAGATGAAGTCAGGATTTTTGACAGGGCTTTGAGTCATGAGGAGATAACCTGCCTTTGGAATGGAACAAGCTGTCCTACAGGCTTAAACCAAACCAACGTTCCAGCATACTATCAATCTGGAAACTATACAAGTCAGCAATTCCCCCTAAATGAAACTTCATCTTTCGGAACATTTACTTTACAAGGAACATTTAATGGAAATCACACTATAGAAGTAGAAACCAGAAGCTTTGATTCAATCTGGAGCAGTTGGCAGACTTGCTCAGGATTATCAATACCATCTACCTTGTCTTGTGCAATAGCATCTCCAGACGGAACGCAATTCCAGTATAGGATTATAGGAAACACATCAGACCTTTCAAGCACGTGGAATATAAGTTCATTACAGATTTACTATGGATTCTACAATGACATAATCATAAACTCACCAATAAACACTTATTATAACACAAACAATATAACAATAAATATAACTGGTGGAGATGACGTAAATACAACTTGGTTCTGGAATGGCACAGCCAACTTTAACGAAACATATACTGGTGTAACTACAAGAAACTTTTCAGAAGGAATTAATACTATCTATGCATACAACAACAACACAATAGGTCAGATTAACTGGACATCAACAACATTCACTGTTGACACCACAAATCCATCAATATCAATAACAGCACCAACAAACACAACCTATTCGTCACAAAGAACCTCATTAACCTATACAGCTACAGATACCAATCTAAACGCCTGCTGGTATTCCACAGATGAAGGAGCAACAAACACAACAGTAACATGCAATGACCCAATATCAACAACCTCAACAGAAGGCTCTAACACATGGTATGTATGGGCAAACGATTCAGCAGGAAACTTGGCAGGAGATAGCGTTACATTTGTCGTAGACCTGACAAATCCATCAGTTACAATTATCTATCCTACTGCCACAACGTACAACAATGCAATCACAGAACTAAACTTTTCAGCACATGATACTAATCTAAACGCCTGCTGGTATTCCCCAGATGGAGGGGCAACAAACACCACAGTAACATGCGGAGAAAATTTAACAGGGATAAGCTCATCAGAGGGGTATAACACCTGGCTAGCCTATGCAAATGACACATCCGGGAGAATAGGCTCAGATTCAGTGATATTTATTCAGGATACAACAGCCCCAACAATAACAAATCCAATTTATTCCTATCTAACAGACACCAGTGTTGAAATAGCTTTCACAACAAATGAGCCAGCAAACTACTCATTCATAGGAGACTTGACAAACAGCTATTCCAGTTTCACAACAAACCACGAATTAAATCCAACAGGGCTCTCACAAAACACAACATACAACTACAACATTACAACATGCGACCAATACCAAAACTGTGCAACATATTCAGGATACAACTTCACAACTAAAAACACACCAGTAACCTCAAGCGGAGATAGTGTTTGGATGATTGCTGTAATCCTTACTTTGGCTGTGTGCAGTTTCCTTGTTTTGTCCTATGCAAACTCACTTGGTTCTGAAAACATAGCACTATTCCTGAAAACAATATTCCATTTGTTGGGGCTGGCATTTATACCAATAACAATCATGATTTGCAAGATAATGGTGGAGGGAGTTACCAGCTTCAGCCACTATAGGCTGGAAAACATTGGAAATATTTTGAGCTACTTATACATAATAAGCTGGATTATTGTCCTATTGGTAATGGGCTCTAAGTTTTTCATAGCTCTCTGGGAAATGCTCCCTGTCAAAATGCAGACTAGTCTGAAGTCAAAATGGGAGAGGAGGAAGAGAAATAATGGTTAGGAGGAGCAGAACAATCAGGGCTGACAGCTTTTTTTGCGAATCGCTGGAAAAAATGAGGGGAAGGATGGAGAAGGAGCTTGGAATAACCGTGTCAACGCCTGAAGCAACAGCAAAGCTAAAGCCGATTATTGATGAGATGGACATAAATGTATTCCTTGGAAAGAGGAAGGGAAAAAAGGTGGGATTCATTTGGGAAATATGAATAAGAAAGGAAACATAGATATAGCCTGGATATTACTAGGAACATTTATCACAGTTATTCTAGTATTTGTAGGAATCCTAATCTGGAATTCTGCGCATCCAAACCTGGAAAGATATATAGATGACTCAAGTCTCTCGCAAGCAGACAAAGATAGAAATGCGGAATTATACAGCAACATAGACTCAATGCTTGGAATTGGGGACTACATCATAGCTTTCCTGCTAATCCTTTCAATAATCACTGTGATTATAAGCGCTATGTTCATAAGAACCCATCCAGTTTGGATTGTTACTTTCGTAGTCTCGCTAATTATAACATTTGTTTTGGCGTTGGTTTTAAGCAACTCATTTGAGATATTCCAGTCTGTAGAAGGGATGGACGATGTGACTGTGGATTACTCAATAACCACAACATTTATGGATTTACTGCCTAAGATATTCTGGCCTCTTATGATGGCAATAGGAATAGCCATCTACTCAAAAACCAGAGGGGGTAGGGTGATATGAAAAAGATGTTAATCTGGATTCCTATGTTGATTCTTCTAATCTGCACTGTGGTAGGTATAACCTTCCAATCATTAGATAATGAACTTTTCGTTTTAGATAATTTTGATGACGCTTCAGTAAACTCTACTAAATGGGAATCTGGGACAATCTCTGGAGAAGGTTCAAGTGGTGTTACAGAGTCTGGAGGATTCATAGTGGTTGATGTTGAGAAGGGTGGAGGGGGTGCAAGCAGGGCTACGACATACCTAACTAGTAAACAAAACATATTTACAGCTTATGGGGGCAAGATAAGAGTTCTTGTTGATAGATTTAGATATAAGCATGGAGATGCCACAGATTACGGAAACTGGTCTATAGAACTGACAGATGGAACAAATAGAATAGAACTTTACAGGGGTGGAGCAAAAGGAGAAAGCGCATACCAAATAAACGACACTTATATTGACATAATGAAGGCTGGAAATTATCTCTATTATTCAAACAATAGCAAAGATTGGTTTCAATTCTCAAATGATATCTCATCTTGGTCTACATATAATCTTAATTTTACAGTAGACGTGGTTGATAATGATGTGGTTGTAACGGTGGGAGCTGTAACCTACGTAAACTGGAGCAGATATGTTTCAACTAATACAACTCCAAATCAACCAGAATACAACCAGAAATTCAATATTACCGCTAGGGAAATAGTTTCTGGAGCAAACAATCTAAGGTGGTTCATAACAAAACCAGATGGAACTGTTCTCATAAACAATCAGAGTTCAGAGTCTTGCTCAGTAAATTCAGATTTATATAACAGAACTTGTCTAAGTCCAAGTGTTCACATAAATGGCTCAACATCAGGGATAGGAACTTGGACTTGGAATTACACAGCTACAGATATCTCATATGGGGATTACACAGAAACAGGAAGCTTCATCATAGGGAAGACTTACTATCTAAACGAAACCACTGCATACACAACCACAGTAGAAGAATCAGACTTAGAAACATTCTCTTCAAATGTTACAGTAAACGACAACTTTGCTTTAGACCTGTCTACTGCTACTTTAACTTATAACAGCACGAATCACACAGCAACAGTAACAAAAATAAACAGCACCCTTTACCACGTAAGCAGACAGATAAATGTCCCAATAGTCCAAACATCAGGCACAGCAAAGCACTTCAACTGGACATATGAATTTTATACAATTGATGGAACTTACACCTCAAACATAAGTCAAGCATACACTCAAACAATCAACAAGATGGCTTTCGCGCAATGTTCTGGGGGAGCTAACGCAACTCTGAACTTCTCATTCTGGAACGAGCAGGACAGAACTCAGAATCTCACAGCATCCATTTTCAAGGCTACTTTTGAAATCTGGAAATCAACAGATGATACTTACTCAACATACTCCTATGATTTGACAAATGTTTCAGAAGCTACATTTTGCATTCCAGTAAACCAGACTTACTACACAAATGCCATGATAGAATATCAAGTGTCAGGCTATGACACAAGACATTATTACTTGAGAAACAACACATTAAGCAATGCCATCCAGCAAATAAGGTTATACAACCTGGATATCACCTTAGGAGATGGGGTGCAGTTCTATGTGGTTGATTCTTCAGGCCAGCCAGAAGAAAATATCTATGGTTATGTTCAGAGGTATGATGTCGGAGGCAATACCTACTATACTGTTGATATGCTGAGAAGTGATGAGAACGGAGAAGATTACCTATATTTAAGAAAATATGATGCCTACTACAGGTTTATCTTATTTGATGAGGATGGAACTATTGTTTATACAGGAATACCAAAGAAATTAGCTTCAACATCAGAAACTCTGAAAATCAATCCAACAACTTATGGGGAGCTCTACGAATACAGTGATGGCGTAGCCAGGTCTCTAGTATTCAATAATCTGACAAGCTCCTTCATTGCAACATGGTCTGATACGACTGGGAGAACGACTGAGGCAAATCTGTTGGTTTTAAGGAGAGTGGGGCTAAGAGATATCCCAATCTGCGATACCACTGCTTCAACCCCTTCAGGAACTCTGACCTGCACTGGAATCAATGGAACTGGAGTTTATGTGGCAACATTAACCACAGATAACGGTGTGAAGAACCTTTTAACCCTCTATCACGAAAATCCTGCTGAATTATCAAGCCTTTTGGGCAAAACAGGGTTGTTAATCACAGGATTGTTGTGTTTAGTTCTATTCTTCATAGGTGCGCAGTCTTATTCGTTATCTGGAGGAGTGTTAGGGCTGTTATTGGGAATCTTCATATCAAAATCAGTAGGATTCCTTCAGCTTGACTGGTATTTTATAATAGGGATATTCATAACAGGGGGTATAGCGAGTTATTTGATGAGGGACTGAAAATGGCAAAGATACAGAACATACTCATTGGCCTGTTCATCTTTTTGATAGCTATGCTTTCGTTTGGATATGCCATGTTGTCCTTGGTGAATGAAAATGGAGTAACAATCAACGCAGAGCACAGCCAATTTTTTTCAAATTTAAATAATAGCATCTCAGGAACTAGCAGTATAGCAAGAGAAATGGAATCCAGCCTGCAGGATTCAGACACACCATCCAATGAGGATTTCTCAGCATTCACTGTAATAGGAAACATTCCTCAGATGTTTTTGGATAGCATAGGAATAATTGATGGCATAGCAACCGACACCGGCAGGATTTTTGGAGTGGCTGGGTGGATTATGGGCTTGTTGGTATTGATGTTGATTACAGCAATAGTGTGGGCGATATTGGAATGGTGGAGGAACAAATAAAATGTATAACTTAACTATACTTGATGTAAATCTGATAGGAATGGGGGATTGGGTTCATACTATTGAACCATCAGCTACAGCATTTATCATTTTGATGATATGGGCGGTCTCAATCCTATCTATGAAAGACAGATTCTCTTTTCCCCCAACTATGGTGTTTGCCAGTTTTGGTGCTACTTTCTTCAGTTTGTTAGCCATGGGTGTGGGTTGGCTCAATCCTTTGTGGTTTATATTCTTTCTGCTTTGGCTCGCAGGAGGAATGGTCTACTTGTTATATTGGCAGGGACACCCGTAACACTGCGTCAACACAGCTTTAAATACCATCATTACAAAATCCTAATCACAGCTTAAAGGAGGTGGAAAGCCAAATGAACGAAAAGAAAAGCTGGCTGAGGCCGATGAACAAGAAAGGTTTTATCACTGTGCCCCCAGCTCTGTCTTTAATTGGTGGTATTATAGTTTTTACAGTCTTAATATTGATTCTGGTTCAGAACCTAGGCGACAGTGTTACTTCAACTGACCCTGCCGCGAACTTTTCAGACAAGGTTCAGGAAGAGTTCCTTGACAATGTTGGGTTGTATGGTCTTATGATTGTATTGTTCTTGATTGGAGCTGGTCTGTCATTCCTAGGATTCTTAGGTATGGGGGGTCGTGGAAGGTGATGAACCTTAGACGTATATAAAGGAGAAAGGCATCCTTTCTCCTGCTTTTTAATTTTACATGAGGTGAAATAAATGAAAATAAAAAACATCAAGCGTGGAGCTAAGATGGTTCATTCTAAAGCCAAGAAATACAAAAGGATGTTTAATGATTACCAGGACAGGCAAATGGCTCAGGAGTCTGAAAGATTGGATAGAGCAATTGCTATGGAGAAGAAGAGAAACCAACTTGAAGAAAAGAGAGATAGGCTTGATAGACTGAGAAGAACCGGGAGAATGACTCCTAAGAAAACTAAAACAAAAAGAAGGAGAAGGGACTATGACTCTTACGATGACCCTGCTTATCTGTTTGGTTATTAACTTTTTATTTTTCTAATTTTTTATAGACTTTGAGAGCAAAATATGTTAATGTTTCAATTCATGAGGACTTAGCAGTCAAGATAGATGAGTTTATTGAGAAATCTGGTTTGGGTTACCGTTCAAGAGCTGAAGTGGTTTCTGACGCTGTCAGGAGAATTCTAGGAGAGAAGCTGAAAAAGAGATAGTCTCAAGGGTCGGTATCCTAATTCTGCTTTTTGGAACATTGCACTGTAAACTTTATCCTATGAATCCTCTGGTCAGATTGTACACTTTTTGATTCTGAGCCTAAACCGGTAATAAGTGTTACAGCTGAAACAAAAATTCCTTTCTTAGAACCTTCTGAGTTTTCATTATTAACTTCAACACTAATGTCAAAATCTATGCCTCTTCCATCGTTTACATCCCATATATCAAATGAATACGCATCACTTTCAGCCTTCGTTATAGCCCCTGTAACTTCTTGAAGCACTCCTTTTATGAATTCTTTTAATTCCATTTTCTTCTCAATCTTCTGTATCCTATCCTTCTTCTTGAACCTAGCTTCTTCCATCCACTATTTGACTGCTCTGGTTTATTTCTTCCAAAGAAATAAATTATGACAAACCCGACTACAGTCAAAACAAAAGCAAGAAACAAAATTAGATTCTCCATAAGTGCATAAATCAATGATATCACTAGCAGAACAAAAACAAATATCCTCAAGAGTATTAAAATATATCTCATCATTTCCCATCCTTCAAAATCAAACTTTTAATATAACTTGAAGCGCTAATCCCAAGTTTCTTGGCTCTCTTTTCTACCTTCTTTTTTTGTGCTTCAGTCTGAAAATAGACTTTAATGCAAGGTTTCATATGGGCATACTATGGGAATACACCTTTATATAGTTTTCTATCTTTCCGAATATTATCCGAAAAATTCGGAAAGTTTTACCTAAATACATATAAAAAAGAAAAACAAAAAGAGGGTATGCAAAGATTCAGGTATTTCAAAATGAATGGCTTGGCATTACCCAAAATAATCTCAGACAGGGAACTGGAGCTCCTCTTTGAATCTATACCTGATATTGCATCCAAGAAAAAGGTTCTTTACTGGGATACAATGCTCTCTATGGGTGCATTTATGGGTTTTAGGCAGTCAGAATGCTCAAATCTCAAGCTGGGGGATATTGACTGGTATCGTGGCATAATAGTCCTCAGAAAGCAAAAAAACAAGGTAGAATACGAACCTGTGCCGATGCCAGATATTATTGCAGAAAAGCTCAGGAAGCACATATCAGAATACAAGCTTAAAATAATTGGCTCTAATGGTTACATATTCTTTGGAATTGGAAAAAGTGGAATAAGTGGCGGAGCTGTGCGGAGATTTATCAACCATCTCAGAGAAGCTTCTGGAATCACCTCATCATATAAATCCTCTGCAGATGGCAGAAAGCTCTACACTTTCTCTTTCCACACACTTAGGCATTACTATCTGACCATGGCCTACAAGAAGCTCAGAGATATCCGTGCTACGCAAGTTGTGGGAAGGCACAAATCCATAAACTCAGCGCTCAGATATCAGCACCTGGATGTTGATGACAAAAGGAACTTCATAAACACAATTTTTACGGAAGCTCCGAAAACAGAGATTGAAGGCCTGAAAGAAGCAATCAACGAATTAAAGCAATTATTGAGGAATCACACGATTTTGCCTGCATTATAATTCTGCAATGATTGTAAGGCTGTGGAGAAAGATTTATATAGTAGTTAGTATCATAGTATACAACAATACAATGGTATCAGCAAGGGTCAATGAAAAGGTCTGGAGAAGATTTAAAGCAATCTGTAATGAGAAAGGCGTACAGATTGGTCGTGAATTGACCGCAGTGCTGGATGCCTACAACAAACGAAATTTCAAAAAAGCGTTCAGTTAAAATTCGCTACTCTCAATACCGAAAGTATAAACATTTCGGCTGAGAAATTGCGATTTTGCGCTTTATATGAGGTTTCGCAACAATCAAAAGTAGCGAAAATGAAGGTGTATTATTGATGAAAAAGGGTGAATTGCAGGATAAAAATGGGGAAAAACCCACTGAAGTCAAGCCCATTAAGGTTACGAAGCCAGTAACTACATGCAGAAGGCCTTCTGTGGAGAGCTGTGCGGGGTCTCATCCCCGCCCCTCTCCATCTGCCCCAAGGAATTATTACACAACTCTCAGGACAAAAACATTTATGGAGCAAGAAGAAAAAGCCATGCATGAGTTCGTTGATGGCCTGAATGTGGTGAAAATAGACCCCCTTGCTATGCTATTCCATAATAACAAAGGAAAGCTAAGCAGTTGTATCAAATATGTTGTAATCTACAGAATTAACAAGGAGGTTTGACAAATGAAGCTAAAATTAACTAAAAAACAAAAGGAAGATTTAGTTGTTGGATTAGTTGCTGGATTAGTTGTTGGATTAGTTGGTGGATTAGTTTATGGATTAGTTGGTGGATTAGTTGCTGGATTAGTTGTTGGATTAGTTGGTGGATTAGTTGCTGGATTAGTTGTTGGATTAGTTTATGGATTAGTTGCTGGATTAGCTGGTGGATTAGCTGGTGGATTAGTTGCTGGATTAGCTGGTGGATTAGTTTATGGATTAACAATTACCACCACGACTCAGATATTAGCAATGGCTGGAGGAAATCCAGAATTTGCCTTGTTGGACTTAATAGTCAACGGAGTTCTGCTTATCGCAGTTCAAATTACAGGCTGGTGGTATGTAAGGAGGCTGGAAAAATGAGTTCCACAGGAAATTTGAGGTCAAAAGAAGTAAAAGTAAGACCTTGCACTTCAGACTTTTACTTTACCATACTTTATGACTTGAAAAATGGTCTCAGGCCAAGCAGAATAGCTAAGAAATACAAAATGTCAAAACAGGCAATTCACTGGTATACTGAAAAATTAAAGCAAAATAACTTAATCAAAAAAGTAGCTTATGGTGTCTGGGAAATCAATGAAAAAGAAGTAAAAGAACACCTTAAGGTAGGTAACGCAACACCTTACAAAACTTTTACTTCTTCCTGTGGAGATTTTTCAAAGCAAATTAGGGGTCATGGATTCAGTTTCAAAGTAAGAATTCCTAAGCTTAGAAACTGGGAAAACCGTGAAAAATACCTTACTGAAAAAATTAAATTCAAAAATATAGGTTTGCATAATTCCATCCAAAGCATAACAATTAAGAAATACAAAATCTGGCTCTGCAAGAAATCAATCATAGTCTATGCACCAAAATCCAAATCATACTTCACTAACACAGCCAAAGAGTCCAAGTTACAGGCCATAGCAGACTTAAAGTACATCCTGAACAAATTAGAGGGCTTTCTAAAGGTTTCCATGCAAATCAATGGTAAATATGTATTCAAGGTATCAAGACAGCATTACGCCAAAATAAACGATGAATTAGCAGAGCACTACAACAGGAATAAGAATAAGCTGGCTATTGAGGGATATGATGGCCAGTGGTTCTTGATAGACAATTCGTTCAATCTGAATGAGGCAGAATGCGTCCACCCAGCAAAGGCGCAGGAAGATATGGATGAGGTCATACATCCTTTCCTGAATCAGCTTAGAGAGACCAAACTAATGCCCAACCAAATAATAGGCAATTTCAACAACATCAATAACACTCTAGATAGATTCTCTAACGAAGCAGTTAATCCACTTACAGCACAGATTAAGCTACACTTGGATGTTATGCACGAAATTAAAGATGGAATCAAATTATGGAATCAAAATCTAGAGAAGTTGAACAGGAGATTACATAAGCAATGAAGAAGAAATTCCTCCCACCAATGAATTGGCGGGTATCCTTGTATACAAGGAGGAGGGAAAGTGACGCCAAAGGATAATTGTAGGTTTAGGGATTTATCCTGCGAATATCCTTTCAAATCACCCCTAAAAAAAACAGGTAGTGGAGTAAGTAACTCACTCTTCGGAGAGATGGCGGTGCAACTCCGCCCTGCCTGATGAAAAACAATGGAGTTGATAAAAATGACAAAAAAAACATGGAAAGAAAAAATTGTTGAGTGCGGAACAGCACTAGACCTATTTGAGCTTGAGAGAGAAGCGAGCCGAAGCATCAAATCTGAAGAAGAGTGGGCAGAGTTTTATGGTGAAGAATATTTCATTATGAAAGACAAGCTCCTTGGAAGAACTCAGATGAAAGAAGCAATAAATCAGCTGGTAGCCAGGGTCGTAAGGCTTGAGAGGCACGAACATGGAGGAGATGGCAGGGTTGTAGTGCCTATTGGTGAGGTAATCCAGTCAGAGTGACTGTATGCACTTCGGCAGAGAACACCAAAGTGATACTGATGGGTTATCTGTCTGCATTCACCTTGGTGTTCAGTATAGTCCTATCTATAGCTGGAGAATACAAGCTAGGACTGACAATATTGCTTTTTGGGGCTGTGGCATCAATATTGCTACATTATGCGAAGCTGGAGGAATGGAAAGATGAAGGGTAAGATAAAATTTTTCAACACAAAAAAAGGGTTCGGCTTTATTGAAGGGGAGGATGGCAAGGAATACTTTGTGCACCATTCTGTTCTGCAACTGAGCCTGGAGAACTTGCCTGTTGAATTCAACCCAATAAAGGCGGAGAAAGGACAGCAAGCGATAGACATCAGACTGAGGTGAATATGTGTGAGCACACATTTGTTCAGATTGGAGGATTAGTCTATTGTGAAAAGTGTGGTCAGATAGACATTAACACTCTCTTGAGGGGTGAACGAAAGGAAAAGGCATGTGCTGAGTGCAGGATAATTCCTGTATACAAACGATGATCAAGGAGGAGAAATAATGGATGATAAGAAAAGTTGGACACAACACAAGATATTCCCGGTAATCAGCACAATTTGTTATGTTGTTTTTTTGGTGGTGGCAATATATGTGGCTGTAGATTATGTGAGGAATGCTGAGGTTTATGCGACAAATCCTTGTTATGCCTGTGAAAGGGATTTCAATATGGAATGCCTAGGAACAATTAGCAGAACAAACTCAATCTGCACACGAGTAGTTGAAAATGGAAGCATAAAACAGACTTGTATTCCAAATCCTTGGGCAAATTTGGTGAATTGGAATGACAAATGAAAAACCAAGAACAATGAAGTTCGAAACTATTTTAATTATTTGCTTAGGAGCATTAGGAGCAATAAGCATAGCAGGTTGTGCCTTATTCCCTATTGATACAAAATGGTTCATGTTATTGCTTTTGCCATCTGTAATAATATTCGGAATGATATACAAGGAGGAGAGAAAGCGTCTTTTGAATTGAAGGAACAAAAGAGGCAGGATAGCATAAATCCTCCGTAGTGGCAAAAATGAAAATAAAAGCAGGTGAGGGGGTCAAAAAGAAATAATGCAATTTGACATAAGCTGGAAGGTGTTTGCATTAATTCTAATAATAGCAATAGGAAGATACGGAGAGAGAATACTGCTTTCTCTCGGATTTATGAAAGGCAAAATAGAATCAAGTATTGAAAGCGGTCTAAAAAAGGCAGGAATAAAGAGAGATTGGTTTAGAGGTTTCAAAAGGGGGTTTAAATGAAGCTTGACTTTAATGAAATAGCCTTATATCTGGCTGTTTTTGTTTTAGGAATTTTAGTCCATGCATTCATTATTAACGCACCATGAAAAACTACTCCCACATCTTCTCCATAACAGCTCTAATATGCTCCTGTGAAAATTGCAGATAACCGGCAGTAACACCAATATCAGAATGCTCCAGATACTGCTGAAGAACTCTAAGAGTTTCAGTATTATCTCCATATTTCCTGACAAAATTGACAGAGAAGCTATGCCTGAAATGATGTGGATGGGGTTTTGTATCACCTATCTGGGTTATGCCAACCATCTCACATGCATCTCTGACTATCTGATAAGCCCTTATTCTTGAAATTTCAAAGACTTTCCTTTCAGGAGGTATTTCCCTCACCTCTACATATTTCCGCAGAGAATCAAGCGTATTGCGGTCTATAGGCTTTATTTTTCTTGGAGCTCTCCCTTTAACATCCTTTGGCTTCTTTAGGATATTCCAGACAATGGTTCTATCAGCATAATTGATGTCCTTGGGCTTCAGCATCAGGATTTCACTGATTCTCCTGCCAGACCTAGCCAAGACCATAAGCAAAACCTTATTTCTGAAATCAAAGCAGCTGTCTATAATCCTTTTTATCTGCTCTGGTTCAAGATAGCCCTGCGGGTCTTTCATTGCGTTAAACATTCTATCCATTTCTTTTTAATCTCCTGTATACCCAATATGCTCCAAATCTAAATAGATTTAGGAGCAAAATAACCATTGCTACCCAGATAACCCATATACAATTAGACATAGCATAAAACAACACCTTGCCCATAATGGGATTATTCTGGCTAATATTTTGTCCTGATTCAACTATTTTGTATAGCAAATCAACATAATTATTAGCCAATTTTTCAGCTATTTTATGGTGAGTTGAATCCATTAATCCTGGGTCTAAATCAGGAGTAATTAAGCCCACTTGCATCATAGACAAAAACACTAAAACTTTAGGAGTAACAAAGCTAAACAAAAACAATGTAATAAACGCCCCCTTCCAAAAATCACTTTTTGGTTTTTCTGTGAAGTATTTTTTTAGTCTTGTTTTTAGATTATTCCATTTTTTCTTCATTTTCCACTCCCAATTTAACAAAACATAGTTTTGTTAAATCTAAACCATTAAACACCAAAATCAGGGTATCTATATAACTTAAGCTAAACACCCTATGGAAATCTATACTGATTATGTTGATTTTGGTTGATTTATTCTTCATTGTCTTGCAAATGCCCCTTTTTCTTAATGTAGTGAATCTGTTTGCTGATTATCTGCGCGGAGACGCCTAAGATATCAGCTATCTCTTTTTGATTGTAGCCCTCTTTCACTAAGGCGTATATCTGCTCCTGCTTCTTAGTCATCCTTTTAGGATTTGATTCATGGCTGTAGCTCTGGCCATTGATTGTAGTTTCTATGTCTGCATTCAACTTATGGGAGAACTCCCTTTTCTTCTTCTCATAAGCCTCTCTGAGCTCTTTGGAAGGCAGGCTAAATCCAACATGCCTTACCTTCCTTGTCTCTCCATTCAGGCAGACCTTTAGCTTCTTGTAGTAGACCTTCCCAAGCTTCGGATTGTTCTGGATGAGCTGAGCCTTCATAGTGAGTATCTTTTTTTCATAATTTATCCTGACTGGCTGGAAATAGGCGTGGAACAGTTTCCTCGTTGCGCTATCGACGAAACTCAAATCAGGAACAGTGAACAGGACTGTTATGCCCATATATCTGAAAGTCTGGAGCATGTAGTTAATCATCTTGTTCATCACAGTATACCAATTCCTGGCATTGATATCAACCCCGCACTCATCATATATCACAACAGAGCCACGCTTCAGTTTAGAGTTCACAACCTTCATGAGCTCCTTGCCATTGAAAACAACCCTGCCAATATTGAAGCTTGGGTCTAATAGTTCACCATACCTAAGCATGCCATAGCTCTTGCCAGAGCCGGTATCTCCAACACAGATGACCAGAAAGTTCTTGTTTTTCTTCAGGGATGTCCGGTCTTGCCCGTATTTCACCCAGTAATTTTGGTATGGCTTCTTCACGATTAAAAGCCCGTCATCACCCATTTACTTGTCTCCTGTATCTATTTCAGCATTAGGTATCAAATCGTTCTTTTTCATAACTTTCATAAGTAATCTGAATCTTTGGCGGTTGATATGGAAGTTAATCTCACCCTGGTCTCTCTCTTCATCAGGGGTTTTCCTGAATTTTTTCTTAATTTCTTCTTCTTCTTTTTCAGCGAGCTTTTCGTATTTATCATCAAGATATCCGCTAAGAAGTGATTCCAGGATATCCACCCCATTATTGAAATATTCATAATGCATTTCGGTGTATGCATAGACAATGTGTTCAACATGCTTCAGCAAAACTCTTCCAAAATTAATCTTATCACCAAGAACTTCATGCTCTTCTCCAAAACTTTCTCTAAAATCTTCTTTTTGCATAATGTTAAGTTTTTTTATTCATTTAAGAAGAATCGCAGTTTAGAAACCCTAAATCTTTATATATTTGAAACTATATTTTGGATTTAGATGGTGGACTCAAGGAAAAGCTCCACCACCCGAAGTGGCAGTGCATCATCTAATTCTAGTGGAAGTTCAAGGGGTGGTTATGCGTCAAAAGGAGGCAGTTGGTCTGGAGTTACAGCAACCAGACAAGGCAGAGCCCAATATCAAAGAGAGCAACATTCTTCTGGTAAAGTTTCAAGAGAGGGCGGAAAATTAATTGGAAGGAAAGATAGAGGGATGGTTGAAGGTTCTGCTGGAGTTTCAATAATACCTCAGGGAGCTTATGGTTCTGTGCAGATTGAAGATGTTTTAGAATATGATAAGTATGGTGGAGTTTATCGGCGTTCTGGTCGATTTGTTCCAACAGGTAAAGGGGTTTATGACACTCGTCCAAATTACATTCCAAAAGAGAGAGCAGAGGTTTCTAAGCGGAGAGTTGATGTTCGTGAAAGTATTGAAGATTTTGAAGGTCGTGTTCGTCAGTCTCAAGCTGGAAAATTAGTTGCTGGTGTGCGTAGTGCTTCTAGAAGGTTTACTCTTCTTGGTGTTGGAGGTTTTGCTTTTAGGCCTTCTAGTTCTATCTCTGATTTTGATAACAGCAAAAATAATCGTTACAATAATAGCAACTATCCAAGCCAAAGAAAGAATCTGATTGATAAAAATAAAGATGTTAATGGGATAAATCAAAGCCAAAAGATAAAACAAGATATCTACAAAAATGAATATTATCCAAAAGATAAGCAACTTAATACCAAATTTCATACTAATATTACCACTACTCCAGAGTATTTAAGTGTTTCGGAGAAAGGATTAGTGAGATTACCATACTCTAAAGAAGAAAAACAACAAATAAAACAAAAAGAGATAGAAAAATATGCAAAGTCTCAAGATTCACAATTTTTAGGAAAACTAGAGTATTATTCTGAGAAAGGAGGAGAGCAATTATCAAATCTTTATGGGGTTAAGGGAAAGAAAACAGGACAAATCTTAACAGGAATCAAAGGCGGTGTAGTTGGAT